>Ga0157357_1001106_pt1 | contig 11402 bp, 9 predicted proteins | sample AttcapACBM1_FD_111485 | JGI IMG/M metagenome (GOLD analysis project Ga0157357, IMG submission 111485) | Fungus gardens microbial communities from leaf cutter ant in Botucatu, State of Sao Paulo, Brazil - Atta capiguara ACBM1 | ecosystem: Host-associated > Fungi > Mycelium > Unclassified ... | reverse complement strand
TTTATTTTATTTTTTTCTATTTCTATATCTTTATTTAGACTTGGTTAAAGAGTGGTAATATGATGTCATATAACATAGTTATAATATGTTTGTTCAAGCTGAAAACAGTAGACTTTATTTATTTTTATTTTCTTTCTCATTTCTATTTTTCTTTTCTATTCATTTTCTTATTTTGGACTTAGAGTTAGATGTTAGTGTGACTGTCATGAGTCACAGTCACACAATCACATGTCATATAGAAAGATATAGAAAATTTTGGAATAATATTATATTACATATCAATAGTATATAATATATATGGCCTTGAGAATAGACTAGAATTTATGTAGCATAGACCATTAGTCTAGTGTATATAAGATAGACAAGTTATATTAGAAACTCTATTGAGTTCTCTTATATTAACTCTAATATAAGATTTTTTTTGACTTCACTCTATAAGTTTTAAGTTGTAACAATGTTGGTTTTATAGATAGTATATAGACTTTAGAATAGGTCAGTTATAATATGTGCACAGACCATAGTCTATTGTATGTAAGATAGACTAGTTTTGTACTAGAAACTTTATTAAGTTCTCTTGTGTTAATCTAATACAAGATTCTTCTTTTGTTCTAACTCTTTGAAGCTTAAGTTGTAATATCAGATAGTAGAGGAAAGCATATTACTATTAATGTTAGAAAGAGTATTGATAATTACTTGATTATTAGACTAAGATTAGTATAGTATATTTACTAGTCTTAAATACTATAAAGATGTCTAAGATAGTTAGAATAAGAGTAGTAGTAGTATAAGACTACTAGAGATCTTTCTACTTTGAGTTAAAACATGTCTGGTATTACAATCTCAAGACCTTAGAGTAGATCAAGAAAAGAAATCTTGTATTAGGGTTAACATAAGAGAACTCAATAGAGTTTCTAGTACAAAACTATTTATCTTATATATGTTAGACTACTGGTCCATACTACACTTCTATTAGCCTATCCTAAAGAGTCATGTGTTATTCTTAAGATTAATATGTATGAAATATACTATATGACATTATTTCCTTTCAGGACCTTTTATAATGTTCTATTGTGATATGTAATCATGTGACTTATGACTGTGATTGATGTGTGACAGTTTGTGACAGTTACATGTGATATCATGCTAACCCCTAACCTTAAGTCCAAAATAAAAAATAAAATGAAAATAAAATAGAGTTCACTGTTTTTAACTCTGACATCTGGCTTCATAAAATAACCAGATCTATGATTAACTTAATTCATGAAAGAGTAGGAACAGATGATGAAGATAAGATGAGAACTCTATTGTACAAGATAGAATACTTGTAGGAATAAAGCAAGTATTATCTATTATAGAAAAGGATATAATTTAGAGTTTGAACTGTTATAGTATAACACTCTTTCTTATTGACAGTAGCAGTTATAACAGTACTGCTGGAAATCAAGATAACTAGGGCCCATAATCTATTGGAAGAAACAAAGCACAATTACAGTAGCATGATATAGTATTGATAACTGTTGACTTCTTACCAATATTAGTAATACTATTGGTAGAGAGCAAGAGAGCTATAGATAAGTAATATGAGACAAGTGAATAACTTGAACTAGTTTAATGATAGTGTATCTACTATGGTTTACATACTCTACAGAATGTGTCTATTAATAATCTTAAGTGACTCATTGCAAGTACTGTGTATTATCACTAAGTCAAAATATCACAGTTCATTCAAAAGTAGTTTTCTGGCATAATAACAGAAGCAGATAAGTGATATTGGATCATTACAAGCTATATCCATTGTGGAAGTTGGATGTACTCAGAACAGACTATGTCAATTGTTTGCAACTCAGCTCTAATCGTTCTGTTATCTTGATAAAACTTTAGCTTCAAAACAGTTTGATGCAGGATGTATAATATTCTGGTTTGTAGTCCAAAACAATCCACATTTTTTTATAGAAGTATACACATCAAGGTAGCTGCAGATTAAATAGCAGAGAATTTCAACCCAAAATAGCTAGCTGTGCAAAGAAGTGATAGCATACAGTGGAGTGCCTGACATTTTATATGTAGTATTAACATAGGTATACTCATAGCATACTGCCGAGACCCCGCGGTGTGTGACCCCAACAGTATGGTTTCCATCAAATAAGCCTTCTACCATCAAGACTCGTAATGGGGGTCATTCCTGAATCTAGCTATAGCAGAAGGTAAGCATTGAACCAGGTCCCATGCTGGATTGAGAAACTCTGGCTATAAATATCAGAATGATATTCTCACTCGGCTTTGACGAATAGAACCTGGGAACTAACTTCTCTCGCATCGACTTTATCAGTCTGTTGACTTGTTGGATCTCAGAAGAACTCGAAAGAAATGTTTGATTGAAGGGAGGGTGGTATGGATACACGATACCGGATGTAGTTAAGACTTCGCCATCCATGACAGATGTGAGCATCGCATCATAGAATATGAACAATACTAAAATTTGCATGGAATATGATACCCCTACTTATCTCCCCCTCGATCGCGGCAAGTTGATTGGCCTTGCGACCGCAGCTTGAAGACTCTCGAATCAATGGGCTTTCCATAAATATGTCGTTGAACGTATTCGCTTCGGAAGAGTCCATTCGGATCTACCTTGTCCAACACTTGTCGAAAGTCATCAAACCGCGGATACAGCTGCCTGAGATCATCCGGACGCAGTTTGTGCGCCTTGGCCCAATGGGGTCGTCCTTGATAACGAGAAACTATAGCCTCAAAGTTCCGGAAAAGAGCTTGATACGGAACATTCAAGCCGTAAGGTCTGCAGGAAACTCATCAACGACGCCTCCTAAGTGATGGCTACTCAGTAGCAGGCTCACTTGTACTGGGTTGAACCGATCCAACAAGTGAGCTGACCACTACTTGGGCTCAACCAGATGTCATCTGCAGCAGAAAATCTGATCTCGACGGGGAAATGAGGTCTCAATCCTTTCCTATCTGCAAGTTCCTGTCTAAGCCAAGAATGCAACTCTTGAAGACAGGCTTGTGCACTGGCATATGGGATTGACCATTCTGTGGTAAATTGCGGATACTATTTTGTATTCGTCCATAAGCTCAATGAAGATGAAGAGCTCTATCAAATGCGGAGCCCACCTTGCAGTCAACGTTGAAGATCCGATAACTATCGTCGATGCCGACCGATTTCTTGCTGACGAGCCAGAAGTTGAGGTATTGCGCCCATATGTTGAGGAAATGAAAATATCTTCCAAGAAACAGTATCAGTTGGACGAAATGGAACCCCAGGAATGTATTCCAAAACCAACTTCCGGCAGGTTTTGGAACCTGCGTAAGACATTGTAATGGTGAGTCACAAGAAATCAGAATGAGACTCACGTCGCATGTCCTGTCAGCGGAACTGCAGATGACCTGATCTACAGCAGGGAACCACCAAAATCGTACATGTTGTGCCGATCTGACCAGATGGTCCATACCCCTGATCATAGCGTCAAATGATAAGGGTTCTTGAACTTCCTTTAACCGAAATGCATGTTCCACGTCCAATAGGACCTCAAGCAAGATCCCCGTTGTACCAAGACCGCACAGGGTTGCATTGAAAAGATCAGGTTCTTCTGTCTTGGAGCACCTGGTAACTCGACCATCGGCCAACAATAGCTTGAGAGCTTGCACATTGGTAGACATAACCCCGTAATTAATACCCGAACCATGAGTAGCAGTGGTGACAATGCCTGCTAGGGTTTGATCAGATATTGACCCAACGTTAATCATTGCCAGGTTATATTTGTCAAGTTCGGCATGCAGGTCGTGTAACGTGATGCCGGCTTCCACCAAGGCGTACCGTTTTTCATAGTCAACCTAATTCCAGATCAAAAGTGATGAGATGAGGAAAGCGCCCTTAACACAATGGACGACTGATCGGAAAAGGCATAAAAAGGAATTGTAATGCAGTCCAACTGAAGAGATCAGGAGGATTCTGGCGCGTTGTAGATGCCAACGTTTGATGATGAGCTCACCTGAATTAAACGGTTCATTTTCGTCAGGCGCACCATATAGCCACTTGTGCATGCAAGGTCACTGGGGCTGTGGCCCACTCCGGCGGCGCGTACAGTCTTCCCCTCCCGCCTAGCAAGCTCGAGTACGAGCTTGCACTGGAACAAGGACTCTGGCTCGAAGATGGCAAGGGGCGTACAGTAGAAAGCACGTCCCCAATTGTTGAAACGCGTTAGTTTTCGAGGGAGAGTGATAGGACGCAGAAGGTTGTAAAGGGAATGCAGGGGTATGTCCTCTAACTTGGTCTCGAACTGAGAGAACATGGTTGGTCAGTTTTGCGAGAGACATTTTTTGTGAGTTGCTTTTTAAGCCGACCAGCCAAGGGTATGTCTCGATCTCAGGCGGTGGGTCACAACGGCCATTTGGTGAAATCCTCGGAATTTACCGGATATCCGTAACATTCTACGATGATTTCATTCAGGATGTCCTATCGGGCAGAGATCGATGACCCACCGGCCTGTCAACAGCTTACATCTGGCACTAGAACACTTCGATGTCTCTGTACAAAATAAATAATCGGATCTGGATGATGTGAACAGGATCATAAACGTTACCCGTTATATTCTACCGTTCGTCATCAATTCTACGGTCATGATTGGTACGTAATCACTAGATGACACGGGCCTGGATCACAAGTGCCTAATCAATGAATCCTCTCAAAAAGGGTGATGATGTTTAAAACGTATGATAACGGTGCACTACGTCAATCCGTAATGTGCATTATTATTATTGAGACGGATAAACAAGCTACGGATATTTTCAAAGCAGCATATAGATTAATTCAAAAAATCAAACGTCACCCTACAGTAAAAACGAATTAAATTGACAGATACACTCAATGGCGCCACCACATCCGAGACTCACCTTCCCCACTCTTGGTTTTTATACAGAAGAATACCGCGGACTTCAGCACTGTCTAGCTCCAAACCTAACTCAAACTCTGAATAGACGATAAAGTTGGTAAGATGAATCCGCATTGACAAGATCGGAATGAACTTGCCTGTATAGAACCCCCCGGGTTGCGTTGCCGCATTATTCCGGAACGAGGGTAACGAAGAGAGATCAACGGTCCATTTACAAAGCTCCGTTATTTCACCCTCATCTGTATATCGCATAATGATGCCCGAATCGCTCGTATACAAAGTGGCGACGAAAACAGCATCTAGAACAAACATTCATATCAGTAAACATGTATCAAAGTAAGGTGAGTACAAACCTTGAGCAGATTGCGAAAACTTACTGCAGAAAACTCAAAATGGCTAGTCGAGTCCAGAAATCAGGTAATTACGCACCAGAACTTTGTCGAAAGTCGTTGACTATATGATGATTTGAGCAGAAGAGGATGGAAGGGAACCTGGAGAAAAAATAACAATTCACCTTCTCCGGAGAATTGCACCCTTTGAAACAAGATACTGCAGCCTGTTATCCACCAAACCACCGATTTAGACGAAAAAGGAACTTATGGGTTAATATACGTGCCTGTTTTCACATATGTGAACACCAGCATCATTAGTTTTTATATACGCTGGACGTTTCAACCAATCCTCTTGCTCGGCCGGCAACTTGACCTAAGGATTCAATATAACTCAACGACACGATATCCCAACCCGGTCGCACCATCACCCTTACTTTCATGATATACGCTCTAGGAGCGATGACGCTGGCCACCAGAGGTCGCCGAGATAGACCACACTGAGCGGCACCACGAAGTGTGGCTGTATCAGCGTCAGGAGGTCGTGCGATGACATGAATGCAAGAGCTAAATTGTTCCTTCGATGCTAGTGAGAAATATAGCCGAGGAGAAATCTGTCGGAAGACCCACTTGCACTCGCTGCCTGAGATATTCACTCCCAGCAAAACCTCCTACGAGAAGTAGGGCATCTGTCCGTTGTTCAATACGGCCCATCTGTTCTTCGATTAATTGCAAAACCTCAACAATCGGGTCTAAATTTCGGTGATACTAAACGATGTAATTGGAAGAATACCTCATTGACTACTGGATCAAACACCTCTCTGCGCAGCAGATTTCCCGGAACGCATAATTCACCATTGATTAATCCCACAGTAGGATCCTGGGGATCTTCTGTGTTAAAGCAAGGGAAATAGAACACCAAATCTGTATTAGGTCGAGGTCAACAAAGCATAATGGACAGATTTATCACCCTTACTGTCATCTTGAACGCCGGCATAGTTATGTTTATCTGTTTCACTAAAGGAGTGCACTACGCCGTATGAAATCAGGCGGATACGTTCAAAAACAACCTATCATACACATACTAAAGTGTGCGAGTGAAGCAGGATCAAGATGAGCGGGATGATCTGCTAGGAGGGCCTATCCGTGGAGAATATCAAGTCAGATTAAGCAAATACGCAGGTTTTTGGACATACCTTGACAAGCTCGCGGAAACGAAGGTCGAGGAATAAACTTCCGCAATTTGCTCCCGACCGCGCACACATCTCAGCGATTTCAAGGTTTGCCATTTGTCCGATAATCTGCGAGGGCCCAAGGGAGAATGTTAGATCGCAGGGTGTAATAGAAACTACCAGGCAGTGACTATTGTTGGAAGCTACATGCTGACCTTGTAAGCTGCTAGGTCTACAGTTCCACCACCAGCGTCGCATACAATGAAATTTTGTGAAGGCTTCAAGTGATGGAGATCAGACAAATGTGCGCAATGAACAGCCGCCGCCTCTGGTTCCGTAATTATCTTGAGGCGATCTCTCCAATTTCTGTCACTGGCACTGGCACTTTGAACTAGCCCAGCGGCGATAGCAGCTTCTCGCATCATGTCACATCCTTTAGCGTCCCACGCAGCGGGTACTGTCAAAAGTACATCAGCAGAATCTGTTGTGATGTTGTGTCAGATTGAAAAATTGGAGCAAATTCAAGAAAGTTGCATACTAAGATCCGCAATAATACCAATGTCGCGAGTAATCTGTTCCTTAGCATGCTCCCAAAGGCAACTGAGGAAGTCAATGATTAGATCCATGGCATGTTTTCCTGGCTATTTTCGTTTGTAAATGTAGACTCAGCGAGGTGCGTATTCGAGGCTTACAGGCAAGAAGGGGAGGCGAGGATCAATGGCCGACTCGTCACGCAGAGCCTTAGGCTCCAAGAACAACTTGAACCACTCGCATTTCAGGGTTCCAGCCATTGGGCTGGCATTTTTAGCCTCCAAACCCCAAGCCATTACTTGTCCTTTATCACTGTATAGGAGACAGGTAGGTATCTGTGAAGAGATCAGCTACGTTCGGATGTACGGGTTCGGTACCTTTCGGAATGTCTCCGCGGTGCCAGGCCAGTTCAAAATTTGCTGGACACGTCCACCAGCAATGCGAGAGGAGCCATATGCCTGGTAGACGCCCGATTAGATCATCAAACATCGGAACTGGGTGAGTACTCACGACACCCGAAAAGGTTGTGCCTGCGGGTGTAGCATGAGTGGTAAACTAAATGACAGGTGACAAAGTACCCTGACCGAAATCCACAGCTATTGACATCTTTCCTTCATTTGGGATCGACACATTTGAGAGGTCAATGGAGGACGGAGGCATGCCCAAAGTTCCTTGCCCATTCAATGGCGGGTAATAAACGTTCTGAGGGCGCAAAAGATGATCAGGACTTCCATTTCGCTGATAACTGGATAGCGTAAATGTTCCTGGGGAAGGAGATGGCATCGGTGGGGTTGGCACGACATGGGGATGTTGAGCCGGCGAGGATGAGGAATGACCCCAGGGAGGGGCTGCTTGATTACTGAAACCACTTGCGGAAGTGGCGTTAATTGTAGCTGGAGGAGGTGTAGTAATATCTGGTGGTCGGTAGGAGCCTAGCGGTGAGCTATCGGGCTTTTCTAAGATTGGTTGGCCCGTAGGTTGAGCGGCAACCATCTCATTAAGCTGTAGTTGAGTACGGTCCAGAGGTTCATCGTCAGCAGGTTCCCCACAGCACCCCATACTGAGCGGAAAAAGGACACTGAGTTGTACGAGGAAAGTGTGCGTAAGACGCCAATTGGCGGCCTAGTTCTCTGCTTTCCAAGCTTTGCAACATGTGCCTGATGATAAGTGTGCCTTTTTTGGTTCAGGGCTCTCGTTTGCCAATACCAAAGCAAACACATATAGAATGCAATTTGACAGAGAAAAACATGAACTCAATAATATTTTTCAGCCCCATCAGTCGATATACGATGTATGACAAGTGGACTCGGCCACTGGTATGTCTAGCCTAGTGCTATGGGCATCACAGGTAGTCACTGAACACACTTGACCATCACACGTTCATTCTGAGTCTAGGAAATCTTCAGAAAGCTCATATTCAAGAAGAGGTATCTATAGAGCACTCATAATTCACCAACGTATTTGATTTGAGCTGGGTCATGTTTTGCAGCGAGTGAAGAAATGGAACCGGGATTTCGAGGGAATCAAAGTCTTTACCCTACATCACAATGCCGGGATTTAACACAACATCGTTAAGATAATAAGGTATTGTTCCCTACGGTTATTCCAACCACCTCAAGGGCCCTGGAATGCCATTGGAAACAATCGAACAAGAAAGATTTGTTACAGAATAAACTGTCTCTCAGGAGTAGTTCGTCAACTACAGCATGACGACATCATTCCTCAATTGGAAAGATCATTTCTCAATTTCTTATAACACTCAAGATTCAAGCTGGTCGAGCAGTACGAATGTATCTGAGCTTAGATCTAGCCACACGAGTCAGAAGAATGTGGACAGCCATAATTATCGAATCTGACCCAGAGGATAGTATGTTGATGAAACCTGTCACTGACGATGACCTCATGACTGGTAGGTTATTTTGCGTAAGTTGCGATACCCTCGTAATTTGTGTATCACGACGTTGGCTGATCAACAGCAGTGATAAGAGACATCACATGCCATCGACAGTTGTGTACGAGTTCAGACGGTCCTGAGATAACTCACACCTATAAAAACCTGTACTCTGTCATAACCTATAGGATTCTTCATCTCCCAAGTTAGTGCTTTCTCAGGTATGGTTGTTCTTGTCAAAAAATAGCTCTGATACCTAAGACGGACATATTTTAATAAATTTATTTGAATGCACCCTTTTCCCAACTATAAATTATCTGTATCAGTGCACGTAGAATCCCGGATTTCCTCTTCCAGATTCATGTATCGGAGTTTCAAGTTACACATCTTTTGCTCTACCAATATCTCATTATCTAATTCCTTATGGCAATTGCGAATCGGCAACTTGCTCAAAGGCTCAGCTCAATTGCGCATTCTTGGGTCGTGGACCCATTCCGGCCCAATATGCAGCTAGGCACATTTCTGAATTCCCTTGCGGCACACCCTCGACTTACACTGCGAGCCGTCAATGCCGCGCGTTCGCTCCATAATAATGATATGGCCAGAAAGGTGTATACAATTTTTCAGATTCGTCTTCCAACTGACCACAATATCTGCCCTTAGTATCCACTTTCGGACAAAATGCTACATCCCCCATCGATGCCCCACCATTATGACCGTCTTGTTGAGGGATTTGAAAAGAGTGCTAGAGGAATACGACGGCCGTGGTGGAAGATTTTTTTCAACATCTGGTAACCTAGTTGGGATGAAATGAGTGCCATTTTCAGACGGAGATCTCCTTATATCATGTCTAGACTCTTGCTTGGAAATATGAGAGAAGCGGCAATTCCTCCACATTCACTCTGATTCGATGCCACACTGAGCATTCCAAAACTTGGGTAAATATTTTCGGTCTCGCTTATCTCCCTAAGGACTCAATAACTTTGGTGAGTTATACAACACTACTTAGGCTCACATAACCTCCCTTGGGGGTCTAATCCTACGCCAAAGGGGGCCTTGCATAAAACATTCTATCCAGATGTATAAGAATTTGTGAACCTCAAGAGTTGTCCTCATTGCTATTAGATCTCTATGTTTAGATCTGTAAAGACAACTTATACCTAATCGTATGGTACAAAGATCATTTTGGTGGTGACGGTGACATTCAAGGTTGTTCGATATTCACTGAGTAGTAAAGCACCCCTTGTCCACTTCCTTCGCATATTCTGGCAAGGTGACATAGAGGAAGTTGAATATGAGTTCATAATGTGGGATGGTGATTCTGAGTTAATCCTCCAGTATCTCATCCTCGCCGGCTTGGGCCTATTGAAGAAATCAACGTTATCATTTGTAGGGACTCCCAGCCATTCATATGGCGTACCTTCTCCAACAATCTTCGTCGCTTCTCCCTCGCTTTGAGCTGTACCTTGAGATATTTACTGAGTGGAGCGTGCTCAAGCTGACTTCTCAACCTCTGCTCCCAATCCGATACGGCGGCTATTGCCCCTGGGGAGAATGTCCCTTTCCTTTGTGCCTCAACCCATTTCGCACTCTCCTCAATACGCTCCAGGAGCGTTTTCACTATACCTTGCTCCTTGCTAATGCTAGATGCAGCGGGGTTGGATTTTGCTGATTTAAGACTTCGTCGAAGGATTACAACGATTGGAACTGTAATTTCTGGGAAGCCAATACTGCTATGAACCACAGGACTGCACAGCCACTCGGCGAGAAGATAAACCGTTTCTTCTGTGATGCCTTCGTGGTAAATCTGAGTCTTGACGTATTGCTGTGGAACCCGAATTTGATTCTCCAAATCTAACGGCTTCAGCGTAGAAGACTTCGGCTTGCTTGAAGGAGAAATGGTGGATGTAATGATAGAAACGAGGTAGGGTGAGATGGGAACATATGTATTCGATTGCTTGGTGAGATTGAGGATGGAATGAATAATTTGTAAATGGAAGGGATACGACCGGCTGCTAGGGACGAGCCTGTCAAGAGAGACATAAGAGAGACATGAGGCTATATTTGATGAGGCTACTTCAAAGAACTGACTTGATCGCACCGAGGGCTACTTGGACAAGAGGATAAATCAATGGCTTCATCTCACTCACTTTCCCAGTATGTAATTCTGCTTCCTTACTACATGCTTTTGCCAGAACGAGACACCAAAAATCAACGGAGTGGACAAATTGCCAGTTGTACACTTGTTTGTAGGATTCCTAAAACAGACCGAGACGTGAGCTTGGTGAGGGAGGAGATAGCCAGACGACATCAGAGATAGTACCTTTGTCTTCAGTTTCATGCTATTCCGCAGATGAATGGCGAGTTGCCGAATATATTTGAAAGCATGCTGATAACTCGTTGCATGGTCAGTACAGAATACTTCCGAAGCGGAATTCTTCATCAAATTTATGGAAGGCAAGGTATGCGTGCTCGTGCTTTTGGACGATCGGATCAGTGTAAGGTACGTATTCTGGAAATATTGTCAAACAGAGAATCTCAAAGTTTATGAACTCACTCTGAGAATGTTGTC
>Ga0157357_1001105_pt1 | contig 11409 bp, 6 predicted proteins | sample AttcapACBM1_FD_111485 | JGI IMG/M metagenome (GOLD analysis project Ga0157357, IMG submission 111485) | Fungus gardens microbial communities from leaf cutter ant in Botucatu, State of Sao Paulo, Brazil - Atta capiguara ACBM1 | ecosystem: Host-associated > Fungi > Mycelium > Unclassified ... | reverse complement strand
TTGTCCTTTTCTGCTATCAAGGCTGTAAGTTTGAATTCCATACCATTTAGTAGAAATATATTGCTACCATATTCCATATGATAATTTTTTTTAAAAAAACTAGTTTGAGGTAGGCCTTGACTATGAAGACTGATGTTGTGAGCAATGGATTTTGTTTTTTTCTCTTTATTTCCATTTTTTATATTTTATTTTATTTTATTTTTGGATTTTTATTTTTATTTTCTTAATTTGGACTTAGATAGTAGAGTATAATATAACATTATATATGATGGATACATAACATCTGTTACAAGGTGGTCACATATGTTATAGTCACAGGTCATATAATCATATATACAAAAAAGGTTATAAAAGATTTTGAAGCAGATGATATTATATAACATGACTTTGTAGTCATGTTGGCCTTATAGAAAGCATATAGACTTTAGAGTAGGTTAGTTGTAGTGTGCACACAGACTACAGTCTGTAGTATATAAAATAGACTAGTTTGTAATAAAAACTCCATCAAGTTTCCTTGTATAAGAGTATGTCTTTTGTCTGATTCTAAGAACTTAAATTTATAACAACTAGGATATTTTTTAAGATTGGCTTTTGAAAATGAGAAAGAAAGATATAAATCAAAGTGAAAGCAACTTTTTCAATCTCTAGTACATCAACAGTCATCTTAATATTAAGTAGAACTATTGATAGTTCTTATAGCTTCTACACAAGTAAAAGTATCAGATTGAGATAAAACTTTAAAATGATCCTATCTAGCTTTAGAAATATTTTGGAGCAGGTTCCAAATATAAAAGCTAACTCCCAAAATAGTAAGAAATTGGTCCACAGAACATCTTCTAAGAGAATACTATAAGAGAACCTGATTTTCCTTTGTACAGCCAAGCAAGCTTTAACTCTGACTCTCATAGACTTTATAACAGACCTTTCAGCTCCCTACTACTACCAAATTTCACCACAAGACTTATAAACCTTGTTATTATTGATCTCTAACCTCATGTTTGTACTTGGCCCTTTTGGAAGACTTTAGGTTTATTATATACTGACTATTTCTCTATTACTATCAAATACATCTTGCTTTTCTAGATAATGTTCTAAATATTTTAATATATGTTTTTAACTATTTAGATACTATCATTCTGATGTTAGCTCAGCATTGTTCTACCAGATTGCAATAAACAAGTATGTTAGCCACCTTCAAGAAACCTTATTTTCTTAGATTTTCCTAGGTGAGTTGTATTTAATTAGTAAATTTGCAATATATTCTTAGGTTTTCCTAAAGACATAAAACTCTGCATAACTCTGCAGACTTTATTCAGTTATTCCAACAAGTATCTTAGCATTAGCCTTAAGATGCCTAGAATAACTAGACAGTGACAGTATATGGTGGTTATTATCCTACAGCTCAGTATAAATGATGTTGCTATTTTTCAATTGGGAGGATGACTCAGCTTGTTATGATCGATGCCTCCTAGAGTCAACATGGACATGGGTAAAGGGTATGATGACAATGATCGGCTGCACCGAAGTAGTATTAGTCAGTGCCTCATGTAGTAGGCACTGCAACCTGACCTAGTCCTCATTTTCTCCTTATTGTAACCTCATGTATTATGCCTCATGGACTCTTCATGGCTCTTTCTCTTAGTTGTATATATAGCGTAGATATAGTTCTGTATCTTTATGCTTTACCAATTCTACTTTCCCTTATCCTTTCTCAAGCCTTTGCCTAAGTGCAACCTGAGCTCTAGCTTAAGGTCGTTACACAGCTAATCCATAGATTAGGTTAGATAGTCTAGACATAGAGGCTCAAAGTTTTTGAATACTTTTGGAAGCAGTTTCTGTTCTTTTCAGCAGACATTTAGTTATTCCAGCTCATAGTAGATGCTTTTTCTTTAGGAATTAAGGCAGGAAAAGCAGCAAGGAGCTTAAGAGAAGATATTTTCTTGGAAAAGAGTCTGTTTTTAGTCACCCTTGGGGTGGTAGATGTCTTAGGATCTGAACTTATGTCCTTGTTCTCACTTTATTCTGAAGAAAATAAAGCTAAGACCTCAGGAGAGGCATTCTGGAGACAGAAGAAACAAAGACACTTCTTGAGGAGTGCCTTGCAATATGATGAGTCTCTTTCTTAAATGTACTCATTTCCCAGCTCTAGAACTAGCTCTGGAGAGAAAACTAGGTAAGTCTGGAAACTCACCAACACATTGAGAACTATTCTGGAGACTAGAAGAAAGTGCAGGATTTTTCATTGATTTGTTTGGATCTTTTGAGTTAACCATGGTGTAGAGGAAGAGATTTATTTTTTTTTGAACAAGTAGATGTTTGATTGAGTTGATTTGTGATGAAACAAAGATGGAGATCAGGAGTACACTTTGCTAGTACACTCTGCTGCAGAAGACAAAATACTCACAGAGTTTGATAGGAGTTTGATAGGAGTGATCCACACTTGGAGGACTTTGACAGCTTAGTTGACATCATTGATTTTCTAGAAGATAACCCAGGTTTGTTTTGCTTTCAAGATAACACTTCTCTTTCCTTTCCTTATCTCAGTTAGCTTGGCACTACCATGGCCTGTTATCATATTCAATGTAATAAATTGTTGATTTAAAAAAAGAATTTACTACTTAGTGTGATTGCCACATTTTTCTCGTCTTGTGTTTTTCTCTCTTACAATGTCTACATAAGGATTCAATAATATGATTGATAGTCATCACATTTAGAAAGCATAAAACACAAGATGAGAAAGATGTCCGCCTACATGAGATATCAAGATCACAGTGACATTGGGCGACAGGTGCAAGACATGCCAAATCTCCAGGAGGATAAATAATCGACTATTACGTCGGGGGGGCGTGAGTCACACTTGGAGCGGAAACCGCGTATTGTATTTCCCCACGATATATACCTTTACATCATGGCTGAGGACTTTGACAAAGTCATGGTACGCAGTGCTATCAGACATCCAGCTGAGGCTCATCATTAGTCACGACAGCGACAGCAGCAGGACACAAGGGCCAAAGCTGAGGCGTGTAGCTACGATGACACGGGTCACAGTGCCACAGTGACTGGTCCTAGACCGGAGTCATTACATTTATACCAGCCCAGTTCTCTGCGTCCTTCTTCTTTGATCACTTCCCCCACAGACTTCAGTCAGGCAACGACATCCATGGCGAGACCACTTGGACGGACACAAACTCTCGCACATATTGAGATAACAGAATCATCTAACAACATCCCTGCACTTGATGCTTCTGGCGTGGTGGCACCATCGTCATCAGTCTTACAGCACCGGGAGAACTCAGATGTTGACGACCAAAACCATAATAAAGGTTCTGGTACTCGGATTGATGATGGTGAAGACGACGCTATCCAAACCACTGTCGGATCGCAGCACATCTCGATGGTAGAACCACTGAGTGTACAACAATCAGTTCGTAGCACTATCTCTTGAACAGTTTTCTGATCACTTATTCTGTCATTGTTCCAACCAGGCATCATCCGCAACACGTGCATCAACATTCAGTCCTTTGGCATCAACTGCCATGACCAATACTCATCGTTTTCCCTCTCCTGCATCCACAGTGCCAGAAGACCCAGATCCTGAATACATTTTCAACCAACTCGCGAAACACCATATTAAAATACACGACTTTGCACAGTATCCACCCTACACCACTGTCGCCTCTCTGCCCTCCCCTTTTACGGATGGTGTTTCTACCCCTGCTTTGCGGTACGAGAGTACACCTAACACCGTACATCCTACCAGTGTACCAACAATTTTATTTACATCTGAAACCTTCGATCCACGCAAGGCGCTCGGTGAATTCGAACTCCGTCTTCGGCAAACACCTCGCACACTACCCATTCCTGGAAAAATTATCAGGAGACTAATTGAAATCGGGTGGGTCACGGAGAATGAAGTTGAGAGTCGATGCAGTGAGAACGATCTCAAAGGTCTTGAAGATTTCGATGCGAGAAACCGTATGCGGCTCCTAAAACTGACCGCGCTTCGTGAGCAACGCCAAAAACAGCTTGTTACTGCAACGCAGACTTCCGGTCCTATCATTCCTGCTGTTTCGGACAGTAAAGATTTGAAGCCAGGAACCGGGTTACCGATAAATGAAGGTTACACATACACTGGTGCCTATCCTTATGTTACTCTCCGCTCTGAATCTGTGCCAAAGTTTGCGGAACGCGATGAGCTCGTCCAGGCTTTAAGACCACACTTCAACATCACTGATCGAGTGATTCGCATGGGGCTAGCTATGGAAAGGGAACGTGAGAGGGATAGACAGGAGGCGGAAGATGCTTTGATAAAAGTGCGAAGAGAAGAAGAAGAAGCCGAAAGAAAACGTGCCGAGTGTGAGGTGTTGGCATTGAACGCAGATAAAGATGAAGAAATGTCCAATAGCGATGCATTGACAACTGACCCGACTGTGGCCGAAATTGCATCGATTTCGCCACAAGCAGTTAACCCAAGGAAGCGTTCTCCGCACGATGCTTGGGCGGATGAAGAGAATTATCCCGAGGATAGTAATGACGAGTCGGAAGTCAAACGATCTCGGCTTGCGCGCTTGCAGTCGGAGACTTGGTATGAACGACGTCGTCAGCAACAACAGTCTCCCTCTGGGCGATTTAGAGACAGTCAGCCACATTCTCAACGGAAAGGAATTACCGCTTCTTCTGAATCTCATAACACTTCGAACTTACAATCACAGTCTCAATTACGAAATCAAAATCAAACTCCGTTATTCACTCCTCCAGAAATCCAATACCCGGCCCCATTATCCACGTATGATCCGAATCTCTATCCAGATGCTGCGAACGCAATTGAAGCCCAATCTCAACAATCGGAGTCTCAAGGTCGTCGTCATCCGCATAGTTATCGTCCTGGTAGTGATACTCCACTGGCTTCTGACGATGAAGGTGATGACGAGAAGGGAAAAAAGGGTATCACGGCTGGAAGAGGATTTGGGTTGACGGAGGATGGGGAACCTGATATGAATAGGCCTAATGCGTTGAAAAGGAGTCCGAAGAAGGGTGTGAATAGAGAATTAACCAGGGGCCGGACTTTGGTCCAGATTTGTTGAGTTTGAGGAGTTGAGGAGTTGTTGCACTAGGATGGAAAGTGTTGCTGTTAATGAATGATTCTCACGAGGTTTGCTCATACTTTCTTTGTTTTCGAGTTTCTCTGTAAGTTGTGTTTGTGGTCGGATTGGAATAATTGAGCCAAAATTGTTGATGAAGAGTTGAGAGAACACTATGATATAGATTATTGGCGTAATTGGAAATTCTTCATATAATTGTGCTATGTTGTGGTGAATGGGATCTCCGTCAAGTATACTACTGAGTGCGTTATTTACACGCTCGAGATTTCTAATGCGCGGTGGACTGCTAACATTCCTCGTCGTCATCCATGTTGCTGCCATCATTCTATTCTCTCGTGGGTTTTTGCTGAGCAGATTTGCACTTGCCGACATTTCAAAACAAGCTCGGGAACAGTCGCAGCGAACACACAAGCGCGCGGTGATCCTTGTCATCGATTCACTCCGCTTTGACTTTGTTTCTCCAATCCCACCAGAGCTCCACAACAAACACTACCATAATGTCTTGACACTACCTACCGAGCTTACAAAGTCACACCCAGGACATTCTTTCTTGTTCAATGCCTACGCCGATCCACCAACGACAACTTTGCAACGTATCAAGGCCCTGACTACGGGGTCGTTACCCACTTTCATCGATATGGGAAGCAACTTTGGTGGTTCGACCATCCTCGAGGATTCCATTATCAAACAACTGCAGCTGGCTAATAGGACTGTGAGTATTGGCCTAGTGCCATTCTCACAATCTCATTTCTCACTACAAGATAGATCGCCTTTATGGGGGACGACACTTGGTTGTCCACGTATCCAAACTCTTTCCACCCAAACTTGACTTTTCCATACGACTCTTTCAATGTCGAGGACTTGCATACCGTTGATACAGGAGTCCTCACGCATCTCTTCCCGCTTCTCCTCAACTCTCATCCTGGGTTGTCCCTACATTCTACTTGTCCTGGATCAAAGCAATTTGACTTTCTCATCGGTCATTTCCTCGGTGTGGACCATGTCGGACACCGTGTCGGTCCCTCCCATCCGTCCATGCATGCCAAATTGAGACAGATGGACACCACCCTACGACGAGTCGTGGATCTCCTCGATGACGACACTCTCCTTGTCGTATTGGGTGACCACGGGATGGACCGCGCAGGTGATCATGGTGGTGATGGTGTTCTTGAGACGTCGTCCGCTCTCTGGATATACTCCAAAGGACCACCCCTGATGGATGAATCCTTGCCAAAAGTGTTTTCTGGCCTTCTTGAATACAAAACGTTCCCTGGAACCAATGTTCCGTGGAGGTCCGTGCAACAAATTGACTTGTTGCCCACATTGAGTCTTCTTTTGGGTCTGCCGATCCCGTATACCAATCTCGGCAGTATCATCCCAGAACTATTCTGGCGCTCTTCTCCCACTCGAACATATGAGCTTGAAGTAGCACTTGAGGGAAATTCACATCAAATCTATCAGTACCTCGATGCATATCAGTCGTCCTCCTCAGGACATGATCTCCGGTCTGCCTGGACGTCTCTCCGATCTGCCTGGGATGCAATCACCGTCGCTTCTAGACTCCCATCCATCAACCCCGTTGAAGCCAAGCTCGTGGCAATGTCATCATTCAACCGCTCCGCCCTCTCTGCCTGCCGCACCATCTGGGCTCGATTCAACCCAGTGCTGATGGCCGCCGGCTTAGCTCTGATGCTCACCGGCATTCTCACTACTTTTGTCGTCTATAATTCCCTTCTTTCTCGCGGGTCACTTCCAGCAGAGGAGCTTCTTAATGTCGTGATACCCAAGGCTCTGAAAGCCACAATGATGGCAGATACTGCGGTTGCAGGTGCTTCTCGCATTTTCGGATTTACCCTGCCAGTAATGTTCCCCGGTGGTCTCAGACCACCTATGAATATTTTCGAGACGGGTTTGTTCGTTGGTCCTATGGTGGGATGTGTTGTATTAGCTGTATCTACTCTCATCCACAAGGACTCCGGTTCACGCAGACGGAGAAGGACCGTATCCTCGGTCTCAACGACATTCGCAGTCTTTATTCTGGCCCTGCATACCACCTCGTTCTTCTCTAATTCTTTCACATTTTGGGAGGATAGGATTGTCTTATGGTTGTGCGTGTCGTCGATGGTGCCTCTGGTGCTGTGGGGAGTTGCTGCACCAGGGTTGTCGACATCTTCTGCAAAGTCAATTTCAGTCACCTTAGGCCATAAAAAGCGAAGTATAGGTTTATCGGAGAAACTGGGGTTGACGAGTCTTCGAGGGAAAATTCTGGGATTCTCTGTCTTATTCCTCCTCTGTGTCCGACTCATGTCCCTTGTGACTGTATGCAGGGAAGAACAAGGCGCATATTGTCATGTCACGTTCTACGCTGCGCCATCTATGCCACCCGCTGCAGCTTCAGCCACATTCCTTGATGTCATGTCTGGAGAAGATATTGTACCAGAACCAATGACGATTTTACCCACATCCACAACCCCACCAACTTGGTCTCTTGTCCTCGCTCTTCCTACGGCATTTATTTTGCCTGTCATCATCACTCGAATCTTAAAGATCACAAAAAGTGATAATGGAGTTGCACCGATCATGGTTTGGGGAGTGACAACTCCTGCTCTCATCGGCTCATGGGCGTTTTGGACGTTGGAGTGGATTGAAACTGGGGTTCCCCACACGGCTAATACCCCACTGCTCAAAACCCTTGAAGCAGTTGTAAGAGTGTTAGATGAGTCGATTGGATTACGAGCATTACGCTCGTGGATTGCGAGAGGTGTATTTTTGTGGGTTATATTAGGAATTGCAGGGTGGTGGATACTCCCTCTCTGTTTGGATATTAGGGTGTCGACAGCATCCTCTAGGCTTGGGCTCTCTGCTTCTTCTTCTTCCTCCGCCACTCCGAAGAAAACCCAGATCACGATACTTGGCTACGCGAATGCGTATGGAGCGTCGTACCTCATGTTCTATCTCCTCATATTCTCTTTGGTATATCTGTGCACGTCCATACCTGGGCAGGTCATTTTGGGGTTATCCGCGGTTGCACTGATGTCATATTTAGAGGCTTTGGATGGGGTAAGAGATGCGAGGGAGATTGAAAGAGTAGTCGCAAGAGCTTTGAACCTTTCTCAGATATCTACCGATCCCAGTTCCGGTACTATCACTGCGACTGAAAGGCCTCAGATATCAGACGATGCCGCGAACAAGGGTCTTGATCAAGATGAGGTGGAAACAGAGCCTACGACGTTCCTCGCAACACTCCCCCTTATCCTCCTCTCCTTCATCACTTTCTATGCCACTGGTCATCAAAGTACAGTTTCGTCAATCCAATGGAAGACGAGTTTTGTTCTGGTTGAGACTTTGAGGTACCCGTGGAGTGTTTTGAGTGTTCTATTGAACTCTGCCGGTCCGTTTTTGTTATTGGGAGTTGGTGGAGCAGCGTTAATTGGCGGTTGGAAACGGTCTCCGATGGTGTCATCCCATACCGCCCGAGATAAGACTGGAGTTCAGGCTTCTATACAACTGCAGAAATTGGCCAAAGAAGAAGCAACGTTGGGCCGGGATGTTGAGCACTCATCGCTTCTAACTATACTTCTCGTTCAACTCTACTTCTTCGTTCTGTTGTTTGGAGCATCCATGAGTGCTGCGATGTTGAGGAGGCATCTGATGGTATGGAAGGTTTTTGCACCGCGGTTCATGGCTGCAGTTGTAGAGATGTTGGTTGTGGATTTGGGGGTTTGTTTGAGTATGGGGTTTGTTGTGGGTAGAGTGGTGGATAAGGTTGGATGGGTGCTTGGACGAGTGGGTATCAGAAGAACTTCTCGTGGTGGTGAGGAGAAGGAAGAGTGATGGCTCCTGGAGCAATATTAGGTCTAAAAAATTCTCTTAATCTAGGTTTACCTGATAATTTAAAATACTGTTCCAGAGCAAGGTGTGAGCCTCTTGGACAAAAACAACAAAGCCTAAAGTTCACTCTTTAGTGACAAAAGTGAGTATTGCCTTAGGAGGAAAAAGTACAAATTTACAGATTGCAAAATTTTCTTTGAAAGATATTGTTAAGTAAGAAACATGCCCAGAAGAGAAAACCATTTGTGAAAAAATTACAGAAGACATTGGAAGAGCATGGAAACATCATTCAATATACACAGGTACAGATTCTGGATGACCTTGGCTTTAGCTGATGTGCTGCATCTCTGCATGTTGTAGTGGTCATATTTGGGAAAAGAAATATTAACAGGAAGCAGAACATGAAAGAAATCAGACTTCCAAGTATAAGCATTCAAAACAGTGCACTACAGTATAGTGCCTAGTTGATTTTCAAGCTAAGAAACTATAGAGAATCTATGTGTTATCAATACTGGTACTAAGACTATCTAAGGATCAGAGGGGACAGATAACTACTCTGTATATACTAAAGTTTTTGGAAATAGAAAAAGTCAGTGATGTAAACTAAAAAACTTAACTTCTCTATTAGTTTTGAATCAAATACTTGAAACAAAATCAGGTATTGTCACATACCCATCTGAATACATCTGATTCATCCAACTTTATCACATATAACACTTCTCTAGCATCCAATCTGCTCTGAACGAGGGTATCTTTCTTTCTGGTCTACTTATCTTGTCACAAACTTAATTCAACTTATATCTCTACAACTAATAGACCAATTCTCACAAACCAAGTTGAACTGGAAAGCTCCAGAAGAGGGCTATTCATATATATATATAGGATGTACAAAAGTGACAACAGATTACTGAGATATCAGACCATCAGTAACTACAAGTTTTATTGACTATTATCTCAGGAACAACTAAACAGATTCCTGTAATCAAAGTTGTGTTGGAAAATGCTCATTAAAATGTCTCTAATAATATATCATATATTATATAGAGATCAGTATTTATAGATATACAAGCATATCAATATAGTAATATAATTAGTTACTTTTTAAAATTAGCCTGACATCTACTATAATAGATGATAGCTTCACTAGGTATGAGTTTTGATCATGTAATAGAAACAGCTTGTATACAGACTATTACTATTTTGTATATATACTTCTATGTCTGAGAATTAGACTTCAGACATAATAATATCCATCATCAATCATTATTTAAATCACTCCTAAACCTCTAAGAGTGCATCCAAGATTCAGATATCATAAATAAGTGAGTAGTTTATTTTGTGATATATTCTCTTCCAGTACAGATCTATCTGGTTTCTTTTCATGTCTAATTACTCTATTACTAATCACATAGTTCTTCATAATGCTTATACTTGGAAGTCTAATTTTTTTTATGTTTTGCTTCCTGTTTATATTTTTCTCCCCAAATATAACTACTACAACATGTAGAGATATAGCACATCAGCTAAAGCCAAGGTTATTCAGAATCTGTACCTGCACATATTAGATAATATTTCCATACTCTTCCAATATCTTTTGTAATTTTTTCATAAATAGTTTTCTTTTTTGGGCATGTTTCTTATCTAACAGGTATGAATCAAAAGTAGTGTTTTCTATATTCATTATAAATCACCTTTCAATATTTTATTATCTAGCAACTTGTTGTCTAGGCTCTAAGTTATTATTTCATCTAGAAATTATCTCCATAGTGTTAGAATAGTAAACAATAAACTTGCTTTTTCTTTTTCTTTTTTCTTTTGAAGAATCCTGTGATGGTACCTAAGTCAACAATACATAAATAGAAAAGAGAAGTTTTTTGTTTCTCTTCTGTATCACCATGTCCTTTCTCCTTCACTCTAACATCTTCCAAAATGATACTAAGGTGCTCAGAGAGTAGCAACAAGAAATACAGTGAAGATACAAGGAGAAGCAATGGCTTCTGGCTCAATTGAAAGAAGCAGTGAAGGCATGTTGAGCTGAGCATGTGGCTGTTATGGGACGCTTTGGACATGAACAATTTTTATTTTCTTTTTCTTTTATTTTCTGACTTTATAGGGATTTTGTTTTCTTTTTGTTTTGTTTTCTTTTGGACAATGAAGAGGCATGTGACATCGCAGTCACATGAAATGTCACATTATGTGACGTCATAGGCCTAGAATGTAGTAGAAAGAACTAGAAGATGACATCAGGGCACATGGAGTACACATAGTAGCCTTGAGTAAGACATGAGGCAGGCATGAGGGTGAAGCATGGACATAAGGGCAGGGTTAAATATTAGTAGCATGGACCATAAACCTTTTGTATAAATAGGACTCTAATTAAGAAGAGGCTCCTTGTGGAGTTCTCTTGTGAAATTCCCACTTGATATCCATTCTAAGAGATTTACCAATTGTGTGATCATTTGTCCTTGTGATAAGT
>Ga0157357_1001104_pt1 | contig 11419 bp, 10 predicted proteins | sample AttcapACBM1_FD_111485 | JGI IMG/M metagenome (GOLD analysis project Ga0157357, IMG submission 111485) | Fungus gardens microbial communities from leaf cutter ant in Botucatu, State of Sao Paulo, Brazil - Atta capiguara ACBM1 | ecosystem: Host-associated > Fungi > Mycelium > Unclassified ... | reverse complement strand
TCAGTAGATACACTGTTGTTTCTTGGTTCAAGTAATACTACTTGTCTTTATATCACTCACACTGTCATGATACACTTGAACCCTTATATTATTTTGATTTTCTTTTTATCTATTTTTCTTGATTTTATTTCCTTTTTTATTTTATCTTATTTTTGTTTCTTTCTTAATCAATGAAGAGGCATGTGACTGTAGTCACATGATGTCATAGGTCTAGAACATTGTAAAAGACACTAGAATAATGTCAAGAAACATAGCTATAGCATGTTTGTCTTGTAATAATAGCATGGTAAACTCATGAATAACATATATAGTTTAGAATAGGACTTGTAATAGTAGTGTAGGAATATATTGGAGACTTCTTGTTGTAATTACCATGAGATTCTTTCATTACAAGACTACTTAGTGAAGCTATTAACTGTTTTGATTAGTAATTGCCACAACAGTAGAACTCAACTACTCTCAGAGATACTATATCACACAGTCTCCTTACTCTTACTCTCTTATTATCCTTGGTATATGGCTATCATAGTTAATTACCACAAACTTTATATAACTAGACTCTAGGATTAATAGGTAGTAGTCACTAGAAGGCTATTATAGATAGTATTGACTAGGTCTAGACTAATATCTAGATATACTCATTGTTTAAGTGAATGGTGTTGTTTTAGTATACTTGTTGTTTTTGTGTAAAAGCCTTATACTAAAAGTCTATTGTTGTCTTTCCATATGGAGAAACAACATTGTCTAGTAAGAAAATATCTAGAGTAGGGAATTGCTCAACAGAACATCTTCCAAGAGAGCACTTTTTTATAAAGCATACAAGATACTCAAGAAATAAAGAGAGCATCTTAGTATCAGCCTCTAAGTGCTCAAAGTAGCCAAATAGTAGTAATACATGGTAGTTACTATCCTATAATTCAGTATCATGATTTATATCAATATTTCCCAATTGGAAAGATAACTTAGTAAATCCATAAATCAGGCTGGGTGATCCAAGCACAGAGGCTTGAGACTTTTGAGCACTTTAAAAGATATTTGCCATCTTAGAAACCTAACTCTTGCTCTCCTCAGCAAAAACATGGTTATTTTAGCTTATAGTAGATATTCTCCCTTCAGAAATGAGAGTAGGAAAAGTAGTAGGAAGCTTCAGAGAAATTACTTTTTTGGAAGAGAGTTTATCTATAATTATTCTTGAGATAGTAGGTATTCCAGAGTTTAAGCCTATATTCTTCTTCTTACTTTTGTTAGGCACAGTTCATAGAGTTTGGCTTGGAGATGTGTGAACTTGTGGAATAATCTTGGCTTCAGCTTATGTGCTGTGCCATCTGTCTGCTATATGGTTGCAACTTCAGATAGAAGAAAGAAGTCTAAGATGAGAGTGAGTACTGATTAGTGTGTTGCTATTGAACACCAAAGATTGAGTTCAATAAGAATTATTTTCATCAATTATCAGACTAGTGAATTACAATGTAACTACTAGTCTTATATACAAGTAGATAGTATAGAAGATACTCAGGGTTTCAGTAGTATAGCCCCTATAGCCCCAAACAGAGATTTTAGTAGTGAGATATTAACAGGAGTAAAAAGGACTCTGCCATGGAAGACTAAGTTAGATAAAAGTATCCCTATCAGAGAAGATGAAATATCTGAATAGTTGTATTACTGCCACATAGACATGTTGTGAGAAAGGTGGCTATTGTAGAAAATGGGCTTGTATAAGAGATATTGAGAAGATAGTATTACTATGGGAATGTATTTTTCAGATGGGTAGACTTGGCATATGATAACTTTCTTCTGAAGAAGATAAAGATAAAGCCTTAAAAGAAGGGTTCCTTGAGACAAAAAAGGAAGAAATACTCCTTGAAGAGTGCTTTGCAATATGATAAGTTTGAGGTCTCTCTTTAAAATGAACTTATTACTAGCTTTAGAACTAGCTCTAAGGAGATAAATGAGTCTGAAGACTCACCAACATTGTCTAACCTGTTCTGGGACCCAAGAAAAAGTGTGGTAATTATTAGCAATTTTTTAGATTAACTATGGTAGTAGTTAAAGAAAGAGAAATACTGGTAACATTCAGTATTATGATAAATAGCTTAGCATCAAAAGCAATTTTCTGACCAGCTAAAGCCTTAGAAGATGATATCTGTTGTCTTAGTCTCCAGAAATATGTAATAGAGATGGCATGTATGTTTTTAGGGAGTATAGCACTTGCATTAGTAACAATAATAAAAGTAGAGAGAGAAGAAAAAAGCCTTAAAACAAAGACAGTCAAGAGACTTTAGGTAAGCTTTGTAATCATTGAAACTTGAACAATTACAGAGATGGAAGAGAATGTGATCAGGAAAGTTGTCTAGCAACCTACAACCTGGGATAGCCTCAACATCAAAGGAATTGAAGTATTTAGTGATATTGAAAAGTAATACTTCAGTATCTAAGCAAGAGTCCTTCAAACAAACACATTGAGTGTCATTTAGAAGAGCAAGTGACTATGGGTGAGGGAGGATAAGTGCTCTTTGAGTTCCTAACACTAAGTAACAACATTAGTGTATACTAAGAAAGAAAAGTAGTAGCCTTAAGATAAGACTACTTAACAAATAGCAAAAAACACTTCTCTTTCTTTAGCCACCATCTGTTATAGACTGACTTCTGAGACATTTACTTTCTGACTCCAGATAAGACTCTAATGAATTCTAGGTGTACTTTTGCATTTATGCTTGCTTATGCATAGATCAGTCCCTTATGTTTTACCTCCTAGTAACTTATTACCTAGACTCCTAGTTGTTCTATCTCCTAGAAACTGTCTCTTTAGCATCTTCCTAGTTATCTCTTTACTATCATTCTCTTAACCACAGTTCTGATTACAAGACCAGTATTTAAGAATAAGTAGATACTCTGTAGTTTTAAGTCTGGAAATTAACCAAGATAACCTTTTACTTTTTTAACTAATTGACTCAACCTCTCTTCTAGAGCTCAAATCTGAACAAACTACTTCCTTAGTCATCCATCTAAAATTATGACTATATGACAGACAATAGCATAACATATAAGTTGAGGCTAAAGTTATTATTTGAGGTTCAGTTACAAGTCTATGGATAAGCTCTCTAGCTTGATTTACAACCTAGGTACTTTATCTACTCTTACAGATAACCACATCTGTTTCTGAATAAGTTTCCATACTTGATCTAACCTCTCTTACTACACAACTAACTATAAATATCTGCTTGAAGTGAGAACCACTCTTGACATTACTTATCATATATCAGGTTTACCCATTCAGAAGATATGTCTCTATAGTAATGCTATATCCTCAACCTCTATGAAACAAGCCTATTTTCTATGACAGCCATCCTTTTTGCAGTACATCTCCATGACAGTAATACAACAATCTGGATATCTAGTCTTCTATAATGGGAATACTCCTATCCAACTTAGTCTTCTTGTCAGACTTATAAAGTTTGAACCCAAGTTTCTTTTAACTTTCTTTTTCATTTTTATTTTATTTTCAACTCTCTTTTCAAAAGCTAGGGTTAGGGTTTAGTATAACATCACAATCACACTGTCACACATCTGTCACATCAGAGAACACAGTTACAGTAATAATCATACAATTATGTGGTTATATAAAACATGGTGGAAGGTTCAAGAAACAATAACATTATATAATGTATATAATACATATTAATCTTATGGCTAACACATGGTCTTTAGAGTAGGCTAAATGTAGTAGAGTATAGACTATTGCTAATTAGTATATATAGACAGATACATTGTACTAAGAACTCCATTGAGTTCTCTTGTGTTAATCCAATATAAGATTTATTTGCTTGACCAACCCTAAGGTCTTGAGTTTGTAACACTTCTATAGCAGAGTTTCACTATTTTACTCCTATCAATGTTTCACTACTAAAACTTCTGCTCAGAGTGATAGGAGTTATATATTAAAATTCTGAGCATCTCTTATATTTCTTACTTGTATATAAGACTAGTAGTTATATTGTAATTTGCTAGTCTGATAATTGATAAAGATAATTCTTATTAAACTCAATCTCTAGTGTTTAATATCAACACACCAAATTAGTACTCAGACTTCATTCATTCATCTAAAGTTGTAACCATACAGCAGATAGACAGCATAGCATATAAGCTAAAGCCAAGGTTACTCCACAAGTTCATATCACCAAGCATAGAGTTTACACACTCTGTACATCACTGAGCCAACCCCACAGACTTTTGTCTTCTAGTGTGAACTGTGCCTCATATTACTTTAATCTCCAAACTTACTTGACTTACTCTCTAGAGCCAGTTCTAGAGTATAAGAAAGAGAGATCTCAAACTTATTATATTGCTATATATCTCTCAAGGAGTATATTCTCTGCTTTAAGTAATTCTTCTCTTGAGGCTTTATCTTTGTCTTTCTCAGGAAAAAGTAAGGAAGAGAGCATGGGTTCAGACCTTAGAATGTCTACTATCCCAAAAGTAACTATAAGTAAAATCTCCTTCAAAAAAACTTCTCTCAAACTTTCTACTGCTTTTTCTACTTTAATTCCTGAAGAGTAAGTATCTACTATGAGCTGAAATGACTAGATGTCTGCTGAAAAGAGCAAAGACTTGGTTTCTAGGGTGGAAACTACTCCCAAAGTGCTTAAAGATCTCAAGCCATATGCTAAGACCATCTAATCTAATTCATAGATCAGACTATCTTTCCAATTAGTAAATGGAAACATCACTCATGATACTGTACTGTGGGATAGTGACCACTATGTATTGTCACTGTCTGGTAATACTGGATATCTTGAAGCTGATGCTAAGATACTCTCTTTATCTCTTGAGTATTTTGTATACTTTATAAAAAAGCATCCTCTTAGAGGTTACTCTATTGAGCAATTTCCTACTATTTTGGGAGTTAGTTCTTATATTTGGAACTGCTTCAGGCTATTTATAAAGCTGACTAAAATTGCTTGAAGATCTCACTTTAAACTAATACTTCTACTCTTATAAAAGCTATGTTAGATACAGTTTACACTTGAAAGTGAAAGTCCACAGTAATGTTTAGGGTTTGTATCAAGTATGAAAACTTATATAAGAAGCAAGAAGTTGTGGACTTTGTAAATAACCTTGGCTTCAGCTTATGTGCTATAGTATCTGTTTATCATGTAGTTGCAACTTTTAAGTGATACTATTACTTTATAGTATAGCCTCAAGTAATATCAGCAACTATATTAAATAGATGTTTTAGTTGTGAGACACTAAACAAGGGTTTAAGCTTGGAAAAGAGTAAACCCCACTGTAGAAGACTAAGTACTCATAGAATTTGAATAGGAGATAATACCACCATGGAAAACAGATTATAAATGAATATACAGAAGGATAACACCACTATAGAAGATGAGTTATTGATGGGGTTAGACTTGGCATATGATAGTATTCCTCTCTTAGGACTAAATCTTCAAAGTTTTATTGAGTTTATCTAGAGAACATGTGATTATGCCTAAGTTGATACAAAAGAAAAAATTTCACTTCTTTCTTTCTTATCACCATGTCTCAATGTGATTTCTCAACCATGTTTCTAATCATTTTAGATCTAGAGGCTAAAATTCTGAAGTAACAAAAAAGAAGACATATAATACTAATTTACTGAAAAGCAAGAAGTTATAACTTATTTAGAAGAGGTAGTAAAGGTACAATGTACAGAAAGAACAACCAAGAAAGCAAGACTAGCAGTAGAGGCCAGAGAAAAAATGAAGGCTGAATGAAGACAATATAAGAAGAAGAAGAGAATATAAGCCAAAGAAGAAATAAAGAGATAGCATAAAGAGGAGCTGGAGAGGCTTTGAAAGAAAGTTCTGGTATAGGGGTCCAATGTAATGGAAAGTATAAAGATCTTGTCTATCATAGAGAAGAAGTAAGAGAAGAAATTTGTGAAGATCTTTTTAGAAAATGAGGCTAATCTATGGCTACCAAAGAAAGTGAAAGAAAAACAACAAAGAAAGACTGCAGAGAGGTGGTGGTGAAAACAGAAAGCAAAAATCTTTATAATAGGTATATACAAGCTAGATAGAAGTGTTTGGTATATAGTAGTAGATAAGTGATTATTTTTATTTTTGCCTGTTTTACTGAATTTTTTTCCTTTATAGTAAATCATTGGCTTGTATATGGTGCATTTTTATCAAACAATAGTATATATCTACCTAAAAAAATACTACTAGCCTCTAAAGAGTAAATCATATATACAGTAGAGTTCTGAGTGTCCTTAAAAAAGCACTCAAGAAATTGGTTAAGGAACACCACAGTATTAGCAAGTCTCTTCAAAACTTGGTGAAAGAACAAGTCTGTTTAACAGCTAAGTTAATTAGAATCCAGAGTATTGTCAAAATAAGGTAGAGACTAGAGGAATCTGAGAAAGAGAATAAGGAAGTAGCAAATAGAAGCCACTAAGAAGAGTCTGTAGAGGGACAGACTGAGAAAGAGGAAAAGAAGGTGTAAATGTTATCTTTTGTCTTCTGTTAAGATAGTTTTTTGTGTTTATTACTACTCTAAATAATAACTTGTTTTGTCTGGAATAAGAGTAAATATAAGTAAAGGAAAATTTATCATGAAGAAAAAAATAAGAAAAAAAACCAAACTTGGCAGGATAAACACTATAGAAATCAGTAACCAAGTCCACAACATAAGTGATTTCAGTAACATAGAGCTACTCAGATTTGTCTTTAATATCTTTGTACCCTAGCCAAATGATCTTATAAAGAAGTTTACAAGCCTACCTTTGATTAATTTTGGAATCCATAATTTATAAAATTTCATACTCAAGTTTTCTATCAATGATAACTAGTGCTAGTGCAGATGGAGTTCTTTTAGAGAAAGTGTTAAAAGTGGCTAGTTCAAGCATAGAAATATAGAAGACTAGATATATAGAGTATATAGATTTTAAAAGATAAAGAGTGAATAACAAAGTATTAAGCTGGAAAATAATTTTATAGGGTCCAAGATATTTTTTGAAGAGCTTTTTTGAGAGCTAGGTAGTTCTGAAGAATTGAGCTTCTATGCAAACCTTGTTATCTATTTTAAAATTAGATGCAGAAGACTGTTATGCATTAGCAGACTTTAATAATACTGCTAGGCTATGGAAATTTCAGCTTTAAGAGTACTTCATAATTTATTGAAATTGATAGCAAAGTTGCAGGCTTGGAAAAAAGCAATATTGTGTTTAAGATACACTGAAGTGCTAGAATAATAGTTTGTATTAGCAAAAAATGGAGAGATGCCAGTAATAATATTAGAAGCATTATTGTAAGAAAACTCTATAAGAGACAGGAGTTTACTAATTGTTTTACTGGTAGTTACAATATATAGATATTGCTTCAGAGTTTGGTTTATATTTTGTTTGTTTATCACCTTCAGAGTGGTATCCTGAAGTAAAGTAAAGATACATGTTCAGAGCTATACCTGGAGAATGGAAGAAGTTTAAGACAAGCTCTGAGCCATAGTTAAAGGTGATATAAAAAGAAATACTATACTTGAAAAACATATAAAGAACAAAGAGACATACTAGGTCTGTAAAGATTATAGTGCTATAGATAAGGATGAAATTTACCTGCTTAATGAGTTGGTTGACAATTACCAAGATAATGTCAAACTTGAAGGACAATAGAAGTTTTTTTAATAAAATTTATGAAAATAAAATGTTCAGAAATAAAGAGTTGTTTGAGAGATCTATAAAGCTTGTAGTGTTGGAGTTTATACTGTATGCAAGTAATACAGAGCTTGCAGAATTGCTGTATATCTGTCACATCCTATGTTCCAGTCTCATTCATCTCTATCCACAGATAACCACTAGTCCTTATTCATGTTCTCAGACCTTTTCTAGTACAAATCAAACTAGCTATGTCATCTCAGATATCCTCACTAGTCTTAGTTAACTCTATGAATATCCCTATCTTGACATCTAAAGATCACAAGTAATTAGGGTAACTTGCTTAACAGTTACATTCCAGATAGCTACCCTAGGTATACTAACTAGTATATAATCCAGTAGTTCATATTATAGTACTTATTCTGAAAATTGACTAAAACTAACACCCTTCTTCTAGTGTTAACAATGACATGCCTTGCCACTCTCCAGTGGTTTTCCACCCTCTAAGTCTCCAGTTCTTTTTTTAACCGTTATTATAGTTAACTTAAAAAATCCAAATAAATCAAACAAAAATTTTATACTTTCTCCTAGTCTTCAGGACAGTTCACAATATATTGGTAAATTTCCAGACTCTCTGAATATTATCTCTAGAACTAGTTCTAAAGCTAATAAACAAGTTCACTCAAGAGGAAGACCTCAAACTCATTGCATTGCAAGGTACTCTTCTAGAAGTGTCTCTGCTTCTTCTATTTCAAGGAACCCTTTTATTTTATCTTCTTCAGGAGAAAGTGAGGAGAAGAGTGTGGGTTCTGACTCTAAGATGCCTACTACTCCAAGGATAATTATAAGCAAGTGTTACAACTCAAAGACCTTAGAGCTGATCAATAAAAAGAACCTTATATTAGGGTTAACACAAGAGAACTCAATAGAAAAGTCTGTACAAGATTGTCTATCTTATATACTAAATCTACATAGTCTATGTTAGCTACTTCTACCCTACCCTAAACAGCCATATATTAGCTTTAAGATCAACATATATTGTATATGTTATATAACATCATCTTTTCCAGAACCTTCTACATTCTTCCATGAATTATGTGACTTGTGACCATTACTGTGACCATGTCATCTGATGTGACTGATGTGTGACATCATAATCTCATTACTCTAACCCTAACCCTAAGTTCTAAAAATAGAAAATAAAAATAAATAGAGTCCACTGCTTTTAACTTTGACAACAAGCTCTCTTCCAGAAGACTGTCTCTTCTAAAGCTTTCTGCTGTCTTTCCTGAAGGAAAAGCATCTACTATAAGCTGGAATGACTAGGTTACTGCTGAGGAGGGCAAAAATATAGTTTCTAGGGCTAAAAATATCTCAAAAAGCACCCAAATACCTCAAGTACTTATACTTGGACCACTTAACATGATCCATGGATCAGTTAAGTCATATTCTCTTTTGGGAATTCAAAATATTGCTTACAATACTGAGCTATGGGATGGTAAACACCATACCTTGTTAATGTCTGAATACTCTGAGCACTTGGAGGCTAATACCAAGATGTTCTCATTTTCTCTTAAGCACCTTGCATGCTTTATTAAGCAGCATCCTCTTGGAGGGCACCCTATTGAGCAGTTTCCTACTATATTGGGAGTAGGCTCTTATATCTGGAACTTAATCTAGGCAATTTCTGAGTCTGGCTGGAATCACTTTAAGATTTCATCTCAATCTAATGCTCCTACTTTTGTAGAAACTATGAGGACTGTTTATGGTCCTAACCTTATTCCAACACTCTCTTCTGATGTTGAGATGGTTGTTAATACACCAGAGACTGAAAAAGTCACTTTCATCCTGGTTACTAATAAAAAGGGTGAAAGAAAGGCCAAAGTATCTTTTCTCCCTCCTACTAACTCTAGAAGCAATATTTTGCTTGTTTCAAGAACTTCTCTTTCCAAGATAGTAATTGCTAGTTCAGCTTTAAAACTAGCTATCACTTATCCTACCTCAGCTGTAACTGCAATGACCTCCAAGCCTACTCAGCTCCAAAATGCTTCTCTACCAGTTTTTTTGGCCTCTAAACCCAAGCCTAAGGCCAAATCATTTACTCAGGCTACCAAAGCCAACAATACTGCTTAGCAAACTCCTAGGTTTGCTCCTGCCTCATTTCATGAGAAGTTTTGTGTTTATTACAGCTTAAGAAGGTTTTTTCTAACCTCCCACAGGCTACTATTATTTCCATATACCAGGCCAGCTTAGGTGGTGTAGAAGTTTTTCAAGGAAGTCTAAGTTATCCTACTATTTCAAGGACACTTAGAATGACCACCTAGGGGCCTACTAGGTGTCAGGTCTTGATTCTACTCACTCTAACTTATACTAAGATGATGATGGCCAATGCTATATCTGTAGTTGAGTCCTGTAACAAGTGCTTGGTTAGTGCTTGCTCTAAGCTTAGAGTTGAGTCTGTGCACAAGGCATGGAATGATATGTCCATGTTTACTAACTCTGTTGCCTCTACAGCAGAGTTAGAAGTAATTAAGCAGTAGTTAAAAAAGACTGCTAGTCTTGGTGAGGATACTGAGGTAGAGCCTTGCTTGCCTCAATTCAAGTCTTTTCTGAAGATTCTAGAGGTTCCCTACTGGGACTCCAACTTATCTCTTCCTATTACTTTTATCCAGATGACAAAGGCTCTTTCTAACTCTTCTCTCTTTGAAGGTATCACATTGGCCTCTATGCCTCACATTATGAAGGCTTTCCTCAGCTCTGACATGTCTGTCATCTGGATTGATATTTGGGACTCTCATTAACCACTCATTTAACTTTGAATGTCATACTACTATAGTCAGAGGGACTGCTATATATCCTGGAGTTGTTCAGTGTTGTAATTGTTGGCACTGGGGATATCCTACACATGCCTGTCATACTCAAGGCACTAAGTGTCAGAAATGTGGTAGTCTTTATAGAGTAGAGAACCACAGGCTTTTGGCTTGATGTTACAAGGCCAATTCCAAGTCTAACCTCCCTAGGGAGGCAACTGCAGCTAGTATACTATGTCCTCACACTTTCAAGTGTCTGAACTGTAAGAGTGCTACTCTGCTAATGATAACAAGTGTCCCTTCTGGTGCTACTACTTTGATAAGCAGTGGTATGCTAATAAGACTGCTGAGGTGTACTCTGGATAAGCTAACCACAGCACTGTCAACAGCCCTAGTGGGAGTAGTCTTTGAATATGTATAGTATAACTAACATAATTTATATTTATTCACAGAATGTTTGGAAAAACTATGTGCTGGTTGATAGTCTTCTGGGATCATAGAAAAACTTGTATAATATTCTATTTATCCAGGAACCTCCCTGGAATTTTATTCAATTTGCACCATCTACTACAAGCCTTGGTGGACAGAAGATCATTGGTGCTTCTATTCATCCAGAATGGACCCAGATGGGGTTAGAGTGACAATATCATGCTGTCACACAGCAGATCACATCAGATGACAAGGTCACAAGTCACATGACATATGGAAGGAAGTAAAACATTCTAGAAGAGATAATGTTATACAACATGTAATCATGTTGACCTTAAGGCATACATATGGTCATTTAGAGTAGGCTAGAAATAGCTTGCATAGACAATTAGGTATTAGTATATAAGATAGACAATCTTGTACAGAGTTCTCTATCAAGTTCTCTTGTGTTAACTCTAATACAAGGTTCTTCTTATTGACCAGCTCTAAGGTCTTTGAGTTATAACATTAGAACTTGATTCCCTATCTAAGACTGTCCAACACAGGACCT
>Ga0157357_1001102_pt1 | contig 11421 bp, 12 predicted proteins | sample AttcapACBM1_FD_111485 | JGI IMG/M metagenome (GOLD analysis project Ga0157357, IMG submission 111485) | Fungus gardens microbial communities from leaf cutter ant in Botucatu, State of Sao Paulo, Brazil - Atta capiguara ACBM1 | ecosystem: Host-associated > Fungi > Mycelium > Unclassified ... | reverse complement strand
TAAGCCTAGAACATGGTAGAAAGAACTAGAAGATGATGTTAGGGCACATAGAGTACACATAGTAGCCTTGAGTAAGATATGAGGCAGATATGAGGGTAAAGCATGGACATAAGGGCAGGGTTATTTATTAGTAGCACAGACCAAGCATGTTTTGTATGTGATATTTGTTGATGTTTTTTTGTTTTAACAAAAAAAGATTTTTTTTTTTTTTTTTTTTTTTTTTTTTTTTTTTTTTTTTTGTCAACAATTTATTACATGGGGCGCGATGGCAGTCCATGCCTACAGAAGGAATTATGTATGGAGTGTCAATACCCTAACCTTTTTTATGTAGTTATCCAACACAAAGGACTACTAAGGAATTGAACCCATAACCTCAAGTAGGTTTGAGGTAAGCATAATACATATGGACAGAGGTCTCTTCCACTATGCCATCTCTCCCCCTTTGCTCTTACTCTTGGGCCTAAGTTTATAATACCAATATTAATTCAATGATTGATCTCTACTTATAAAAGCCTATTTCATTCTTTTACTATTTCTATGGCCACCCCTTTTCATTCCTCCATTCTGAACTCTGTCAGCTTCCAATCTGGTAAATTTCTGCTATTGTGACAACTACTAGTTAAGACAACTAATTGTTACAAACTTAAGACCTTAGAGTTGGTCAAAAGAGTAAACCTTGTATTAGGTTAACACAAGAGAACTCAATAGAAAACTCTATACAGGATTTGCCTACCTTATATACTAATACCCCATAGTCCATGCTACACTACTTCTAGCCTATCCTAAATAGCCATATGTTTGCCTTAAGGTTAATATGTATTATACCTACTGTTATGATAACATCCTTTTAGAATCTTCTACCCTTTTCCATGTATCATGTGGTTGTGTGACTTTGATTGTGACCTAGTGACTGTGATTGTCACACTAACCTCTAATCCTAAGTTCTAAAAATTGAAAAATTGAAAAGAAAATTGAAAAAAAATGGAAAGAAAAAAATAAATTGAGTCTATCACTTTCAACTTTAACACTAATAGACTACTAAGTAAACTTAAGGATAAAGTATCTTGTAGGGATCACAAGAGAACTTGACAAAGAGTTCCTAATGTATTTGGAATATACTATATACTACTAGTACAAGTCCTGCCCTAAACTACATGTGTTATTTATAAGTCTTCCATACTATTACTACAAAGCAAATATACTACAAACATGTCTTTAATGTTCTTATTCTAGTTTCTTTTACTATATTCCAGACCTATGACACCACATGATGTGATGTATCATGTGACCATGGTCACATGTTTCTTCATCATCTCAAAAGAAAAGAAAAATCAAATCAAGAAAAATAGAGAAAAAGAAAGGAAAATCAAAATAAATTGTTAGTGTCCTAGCACACCATGACACCTACCTTATTTGATCATCTAAACATTTTTAACTTGGTAAAACTCTCTCATGAGTACACATAATTTACAACTAGTCATTTGCAAATGGTATTTCTTATTCCTAGAAACTACTTCTACTCAAGATTTGGTTTGGTTAATAGCTATCACACTGCCTCTTGACTGCTACTTGCTTGAGAGAACCTGAGATGTTATCTAGAAGTATAAGATGTTTTTGCTAATATCTTTAAAAAGGTCTTATATGTTCAACAACCTTAGAAGATTACTTGTTTTCATAAAAAAGCATTTTTAAGTATAACAGTGGCTAATAGAGGAACAGCACATAAGCTGAAGCCAAAGATCATTCCAACCTATCTTTTGTATTCTCAGATAACACATCAATCACTTATTAGAACTTTCAAGATGTCTTAACAGATCTCAGATAACAAGATATAAACTGTATCTAATATATATGGTAGTGGTATAATAACAGAATACTTTATCCAAATATTATCTGGAGTTTCTGAATACTTACAACTTCTTAATGTAAGACTAATTTCCTTACAAACTTTTTGATACCATAGTACTCTTCTGCTAGTTCCTTGAGTGCTGATTATCACATATAATATTATGTCATACTTTCTTATCCAAAGAAGGAAATAAGAAAACTGAACTATAAAAGAGAAATGAAATAATGAAAGACCAGAAAAATATAAAGCATCTAAGTTTACTTTAAGAAGTTCTGACAATGAGGATATCATATTATAGACATATTTACTAATGTTATTATTCCAGATTCTTTTATCTTCTTGTATATTATGTGATCAAAGTCATATACCTTCTTATTATTTATATCATATATCAAGTCCACCTATTCAGAAGATATGTCTCTATAACAGTACTATTACTATAACAATTTACAAAATAAGCCTGTCTTCTATAACAGCCATCTTCTTGCAATATGCTCCCATGATGGTAGTGTAACAATCCAGATATCTAGTCTTCTATAACTAGGATACTTCTATCAAACTTAGTCTTCCATAGCAAGGTTCTCCTATCTTACTATTAGTATCTCATCACTGAAACCTCTACTCAGAGTAATATACTGAAACCCCAAGTATCTCCTATATATCTGACTTGTATATATAAGACTAGTAGTTATACTGTAATTTGCTGGTTTGATAATTGACAAAGATAACTCTTATTAAACTCAATCTCCAGTATTCAACAGTAATATACCAAATTAGCACTCATCTCTATCTTAAACTTTATTTATTCCTCTGAAGTTGTGATAGTACAATAGACAGACAGCATAGCATATAAGCTGAAGCTAAGATCATTCCACAAGTTTGTGCATTTCTAAGCTACTTCTGTAGACTTTCACCCCTAATATGAACTATACCTAACAATTTATGAAATAAAAGAAAAGAAAAGAAAATATAAAATTAGGAAAAATGAGAAGAAAGTCAAGACAAAATATTAGGGTTTAAAGTGTATCATAACAAGTAGAAGTACTGCATATAAACTAAATGTTGTGGCAACTACTAGACCAGTGTTCAATAGCAGCACAAGCAGTAAATCTCAAGGTGGATATCTAATAGAGAACACAAGTTGTGTAATTCACAAGAGAACTCGACAGGAAATCACAACAGTATTCTACTGACTATTTATATAAACTAACCCTGGTCCATGCTATGACTGTGCATCATCCTACCCTAATGTCCATGCCCTGTCCTCATGTCCATTACTAATTTACCTTATATTCTATTACTCATCCATCTTGTATCTATTTTAAGGCCAGCATGCTATATATATGTGCCCTAACATCATATCCTAAACCCTACTCTTTCTCTCTGTCATCCATACATGCACCATGTGTACACTATAAGGAACTCATGCTGTTAACATGTTCCTTGATATCACTTTATCTCTAGACTCTTCCTGATCTTTTTAAACCACTCTAAGCCTTATGACATAATGTTATGTAACTTTCCAGTCACATGCCTTCTCTCTCTCATTGTAGACTAATAATATAACTATCTATAAATATCTTACTAAAGTCTATCCACACTTTCTTGTCTTATAACACTAAATACCTAATGTATAAGTAATAATCCAATCTAATAGAATTTCTTATCAAGTTTTTTTGTTAATCCACCATTATTATCATAACTAAGATCTAAAATATTACTATAACATTCATAACAGGCCTAAATATATAATATTGTTTACATAAGCTATAGAAGATTAGTATTCTATAAATAAAACCAAATATAAAAATAAAAGTTGTATTGAAAGTAGTAAATATAGTGTGGACAACTGATATCTAGTTACCAAATATATTGGTTTGATCAAAGAGCTGTTGTGGCAACCACTAATTACAAAGACTAATAGCGTCACAAGCGAGTAAATCTCTTAGGTGGATATCTAGTGGGAATTTCATAAGAGAACTCAACAAGGAGTCTCTGCTAAATTAGAGTTCTATATATACTAAATACATCTAGTCTGTACTACAACCTCATGTCCGCCTCATTTCCTACTCAAGGCCACCATGTTGTATACATGTGCCCTGACATCATCTTCTAGATCTTTCCACTATGTTCTAGGCTTATGATGTCACATCATGTGACATGTCATGTGACTGCGATGTCACATGCCTCTTCATTGTCCCTAAAAAGAAAAAGAAAAAGAAATTCAAAAGAAAAGAAATATAAAATCAAGAAAAATAGATAAAAGAGAAAGAGAAATGTTAGTGTCAAAGTGTTCCATAACAAGAGCTATAGTAGAGAGCTAAATGGCTAAGAGTTTTATATATAGCAATGGTAGTAACTGAGAAAACTTCTATTTGAATAGTAAGTGTTATGATTTTATTAGTATAAGCAGAATATGTATGTTATGTTATGAGTCATGTGAGACTTAGTGTCAGAATCACAAGAAGTAGACTTAGTTTTTTCTATTTTCTTTTCAATTTATTTCCCATTATTCTATTTCTAGAACTAGGGTTAGGATTAGAGTGACCAGATCACACTGTCACACAGCAGGTCACATCAGATGACATAGTCACAAGTCACATGATACATGGAAGGATGTAGAATATTCTGGAAGAGATAATGTCATATAACATATGATACACATAGTCATTTAGGGTAGGCTAGAAATAGCTTGCACAGACCATTAGGTATTTGTATATAAAGTAGACAGTCTTGTACAGAGTTATCTATCAAGTTCTCTTGTGTTAACCCAATACAAGGTTCTTCTTATTGACCAGCTCTAAGGTCTTTAAGTTGTAACACTTAGAGTAATCATGTGTATGACTCCTTAGTCTCAGTCTAGCTACTAATAAATCTTACTTTTCTAACCACTAGTTTGTGAAAGCTTCATAACATAAGACTAAGACTAACAAACCCTTCCAACACTATATGTGTTAATATTCTACTTAGATCAACTCTACTACTACTATAATTTCAGCCCAGATTATCATCACATTCTTCTTGATCACTCTTCTATTTCTGTAGAAGCAAATTATCAGAGTATACTAAAAGTCACAGAATAAAAAATAGAAAAGACTAACTACAAAGGGGCTAAAACCAAAAGACAAATAGGAAGCAAGAACTATGATTGGTTTTAAAGAGGTTTGTATAAAAAGAAAGCCTAAACATATTCTAGAGAAGATCAATACAACCCTTCAAGTAATAAAAAAGAGACCTTATGAACTATTAGAGAAAGATATCTACTCATCAGCAATAATCAAAGACTCAAAGCTGTATATTAACAAGCATATTCACAATGAAGGCCTGATTTACTTAAGGGCAAAAAATTTTGAAAAAACTAAAAGTTACTTAGCAAAATGAATAGTAGAAAAAATTAGAAAAGAGAGCAAGAAAGAAGCAGTAGGGATTTTAAGAACTTGGGCTTACTAATTATACAGAAACAAGTGTTCAATAGCAAGAATTCAGAAGCTAAACTAACTTATAGACTAGGAAGTAGTTTTGGTTATAAAAACAAGAAGTTAATAACTAAACATCAAAGCTCAACTTTCAACTATGAACACAATAGAATAATTTAGTATAACAGTGCTAGTTAACTCAGAATGTACAAACTTCTGTATTAGCCAAATATTTATCAAGAAAGAAAAGAATACTCAGAAGTATAAAAGCCCTATCATATACTATAATATAGATGGCACCCAGAACAAAGCAGGAAAAATCACCAACTTTGTCAAAGTAAAACTCAATATTAAAAACTACTCCAAACAAATTCACTTGACAGTGATGAAACTAGAAAAGGCAAATTCATTTCTGAAATATAGCTGGCTTTAGAAGCATAATCCTATTATCAACTAGAGCAAACCTATGTTATCACTAGCAAAATGTTATACCTATTGTGGAAAAATATATTGGGGAGAAGAACCAAAGGAGATAGAAGATACTTTTGATAATAAGCTGTATAGAATACTATTTGTAGACCTAAAGGAAGAAACAACCAGACAAAAAGAGAAAGTAGTAAGAACAAGACAAAATATTACTGATAATACAAACAAAGAATAATAAGAAGAAAAAGAGCTCAAAAGGAGAATATCTAGAGAATATTGGAAATATCATAATACTATCTTTGACAAAAGAATATTCAATGAACTTCCACTATGAAGACCTTAGGATCATGCCATCAAAATTATACTAGGAGCCTTACTAAGAGACTGTAAAGCTTATCCTTATCAGCAAAGAAACAGTAAGAACTCAATAAATTTCTTAAAGAATATCTGAAAATAGGAAGAATCTGATCTTCAAAATCTCCATGTACAGCATCTTTTTTCTTTGTTAAGAAGAAAAATAGCTTCTTAAAGACTAGTACAAGACTACTGATGACTGAATGAAGTTACAATCAAGAACAGATATCCCTTATCTCTATTTCAGAAATTAGTCAACAAAATAAAAGAAACTAACTACTTTACCAAACTTGATATTTGATGGAGGTACAACAATGTGAGAATCAGAGAGGGTAACAAATGGAAGGCAGCTTTTAGAATGAATAGAGAATTATTTGAACCTCTGGTAATATACTTTGAATTATAGAACTCACCAGCAACCTTTGAGTTGATGGTAGATTCTATGCTATGAGAACTTATAAACACAGAAAAGGTTATTGTTTATATGGACAACATCCTGATCTATATCAAGACTATTAAAGAATACCATAACATTGTCAATCACATACTTGCCATATTAGAAAGAAACAAATTGACATTACAGTCTAAAAAGTGTTAGTTTCACAAGATGAAGATTGACTACCTAGGTATCATTATCTCCAGAGATAGTGCCAAAGTTAACCCAACCAAGATATAAGAAGTAACTGAATGGCTAGAACCTAAGGATAAATAAGAAGTTTAACAATTCTTAGGATTTTGTAACTTCTACAAACATTTTATCAAAGGATTTGCTTATATCACAAAACCTCTTACAGAACTAACTGGGAAAAGAGAGTGGAGATAGGGCATAGAGGAGCAGGAAGTGTTTGATAAGCTAAAGAAGAGAATGACAACAGCCTCAGTATTAGCAGTTCCAGATAATAAACACAAGTTTCAAATAGAGGTTGATGTCTTAGGATATGCCATTGGTAGAGTACTGTCTCAACAACAAACCAATAGCTTCTGGCAGCCAATTGTATTTATATCCCAAGCCCTAAACAAGATAGAAAGGAACTATATGTTATGACCTTAAGCTAGAGCTCAGGTTGCACTTGGGCAAAGACTTGAGAAGAGTTAAGGGGAAGTGTATAAGTGGTAAAGTATAAGGATGCAGGATAGTATCTATGCTATATATACTAGTATGATACGAGGAAATAGTATACAGTACATGAGGCATATGATTAAGACAACATGAGGAGACTATGAGAATAAAGCAAAGTTGTAGCACCTACTACATGAGGTGCTGACTGAGACTACTATGGCACAGCTGATTGTGTCATCATACCCTTTACTCTTCTCCATACTGCATCCTGGAGGCATTAATTATAACAATACTCCTGTTTCAGCGTTCATGTCCTCATGAATCAGATCAAGACCTCCAACTCTTCTACCATATGTGTAGCCACTATCTTTTTACTAGGGCCAATGATGACTTGTTCCCTATTATTGATTGCTATGAAGTATGGTTCATGCAGTGGACCTCCTTGAAATATGGGGATTTGGTACCCATTTCTTGCTGTTTCTGTATTGTGCTTTTGGTCTACTAATACTGTTGCAACTTCTTTCTAGAATGCAGAGTCTTGTTCATCTCTGGATTTGAGGAATTGGTAGTGTGGTGGTGGTTTGAATAGTCTCATTTGTGTTGGACTTCATATAAACTTCATATACTTGAGAAGGTTCTTGACTTTATCTGTTATAAAACTTGTCTGCAATGATGATGAAGATGTCATTGTAGAAACCTCGTATGGTTTGATCAGTATCACTTCTTTGTCTTCAACCTTTTCCTCTTCTTTCTTCATTTCTTCATCAATATATAACTCTTGAATTTTCTGAATGTTGTCATCCACGTATCTGTTGCCTCTTTTCTTGTAATGATCCAATTTGTTGGCTAACATCCTCTAAATCTGAAATGCTTGTTTGTCCATATCGCTTTGAACTAGATATCAAAGGTCCTCTAATATTTGTGTGATGTTCATAGCATTCATTATTCTGTTGTTGGTGCTCACCATTAGAATTGATTCTTCTATCTCTGTTATCGTTATATTAGCTTCTTCTGCCATCCTCTTGATATCTTTCACCATTCTTTGCATGTCAATCATTGTTTCTATCCCCTTCAATGTCTTGTGGTATAGCCTCGTCCAGTCTTCTCTTTCTTTCTTCATGACTTGAGCCTGATCCATGTTGTTTAATTTTCTGGAGATATATAGGTTTAGGAATGTGGGTGCCATAGTGTAGTTGTTGTTGTTGGAGATTTGAGAAGACATTTGGTTATATGAGTGCTTTTGAGAATTCAAGTGATTTCTTTCGAGCTGTTGAAATGGGATTTTACTTCCTTTCTTTATAGGTTTCAACTCAAAACTCTTGCCTAATAGTCTTCAATTGCCTCTTTTGCATGAGGAAACTCTGTTTCTGCTATCCATTGGTCATGTTCATCTTCATAGCCCTTCCAGTGTACCAGGTATTGTGTTCTTCTTCCATATTTCCTATACTTTCTGACTTCTTCCACTTCATATTCCTCTTCTTCATTGATAATCATCAGCGGAGGTGTTGGATTCTTGTGTTGTCTTTTGAATTTTGGTTCTACACATCATGTCAAAAGGTCCTCATTGAAAACATTATGAATTGCCCATCCTTCTAGAAGTTCCAGTTGAAATGCTCCTGAACTAATGTCTTTTGAGATCCTAAAAGGTCCATATCTTTTATTGTCCAACTTCTTTAAGGGTCAATTTGATTGGATATTTTTGTTTTCCAACCACACATTGTCGCCAACCTTCAGTCCTTGAGGGTTTCTTCTCTTCTTATCGAATTGCTTCTTCATGCTTTTCTGTGCTTCCTCTATTGCCTTTGTTGCCTGTTCCCAACTCTTTTGTATTCCAATCAAGAACTCTTCTACTCATGGAATCCCTATTTGCACCATGAGGTCTTCTTTCCAAGAATGTCTTCCAAAGTTCAGTTTGAACAGTGTTCTTCCTGTTGCCACATGTTTCTTGTCATTATACTGAAACTCTGCTGTTGCTAGCCAATCTATTCAGTTGTCTTGTTGGTAATTCACATAATGTCATAAGAACTTTCCTATCTCTTAGTTTATTCTTTCCGTTTGACTATCTGTTTGAGGATGGTATGCCATTGATAGTTGTCTTCTTGTTCCTAGTGCTTTTGTGAATTCCTCCATGAACTTCGATGCAAATTGTGGTCCTCTGTTGCTGAGAATCTTCCTAGGTACTCCATGTAATTTCCATATGTTGTCCCTATAGATTTTTGTAATTCCTTCTGATGAAATATTTGTTGTTGTTGCCTTTAATCAAATCATCTTCATGAATTGGTCCATAATGACTACTATAGCATCCATTCTATTTGATCTGGGTAATGGTCCGATGATATCTATGCTGATCTCTTGCCATGGTCCTTGAGGAAATTCCAATGGATGTAATTCTCCTGCCTTCCTTTGGTGTTGAACTTTGTTTTATTAGCATTTAAAGCATCTCTGTATGTATTTCTTGACATCTTCCTTTAGTTCTGGCCACCAGTAGGTCCTTTTGAGTAATTCCAGCATCCTGTATTGTCCTGGATATCCCACATCTACTGAGTCATGATTCTCTTTTAGAATTCCTTCCCTAATCTTCTTGTTGTTTGGAATATAGATCCTTCCTTCCATGTACACCACTCCATCTTTCTCCCATGTTAATCTGTCTTGTTTCTCTAGCATTTGGACTACTTCCTTTTCCCTAGTGTTGTTTCTTCGAATTTCCTTGAGTATCTTGTATTCATCCACTATTGTTTTTCTTTCTATCATGGTGATTTCGGCTGTCGTTCTTCTTGACCATAATTCCTCTTTTAGGAGTTGAATGTCCTTGTTGTCTTCTTTTGTGTTGACTTGATCTTTTCTCAAAAGGATATCTGCCTTGGTATTTGTTTTTCCCAGAATGTGTTGTAGTGTGAAGTCATAGCCTTGTAACTTCAAATACCATCTTGCTTGTCTTCCATTTAACTTGTGAGGTTCCTAAAAATATTTCATATTTTTGTGGTCTGTCCAGATTTCAAATGTTTCTGCTGTATCCAGTAAGTACTGTCTCTACTTGGTTAGAGCCTCCACTATTGCTAGTAGCTTCTTATCATAGATTTCATAGTTTCTCTCCACTGGTTGTATTGTCCTTAACAAAAATGCTATTGGTTTCCATTTCCCATCCTGTTCCTGGGATAGTACTCCTCCGATAGCATGTTCTGATGTGTCCATTTCTACTCTGAATTTTCCTTCTCTTTTGGGTAGTGATAGTACCGGCTGACTTGTTATCTTTTTCTTGAGTTCTTCAAACACTTTCTGATGTTCTTCTTCCCATTTCCAATCTTTCTTGCTTTTTAATTCATTTAATGGCCTTACTATATGGTTGAAATTTTGGATAAATCATCGATAAAAGTTTGTAAACCTGAGAAAGCTTTCTATATCTTTGACCTTTGTTGGTGTCTTCCATTCCTTTACTGCCTTTATCTTCTCTTGTTCCATCTTGACCTGTTCCTTTCCTACAATGACTCCTAAGATAGGGATTTCTTCCCTATTGAAGTCACATTTCAACCTCTTGAAATACAGGTTATGTTTTTCTGCTATCTTCAGAAACCTGGTCATCCTTTCTTTCAATTCTTCCATGGTTCTAGCCAGTATTATGAAATCATCCATGTAGTTTGCCAGTACTCTTTCATGAAGTAGCTCTCAGAAAATGCTGTTCATCATTCTCTGGAATGTCTCTGGCAAATTGTATAGTCCAAAGTATATCATTTGGGGTTCAAATAATTCTTTGTTGGTTAAGAATGCAGCTTTCCATTCATCTTCTTCCTTGATTTGAATATTATTGTACCCCTAGATTAGGTCCAATTTATTAAAGTATTTTGCCTCTTTAAGTTTGTCGATTACTTCTCTAATTAGCAGCAATGGCGTCTTGTCTTTTATCATGACTTGATTGAGTTTCCTGTAGTCTTGAACCAGCCGTAATGAACTGTCTTTCTTTGGAATATAAAAACATGGTACTGCATATCTTGATTTTGACTCTACTATTAAGCCTGCTTTTGTTGTGGCAACCACTTATCACAAAGACAAATGATCACACAAACGGTAAATCTCTTAGTTGGATATCAAGTAGGGAATTCACAAGAGAACTCAACAAGGAGTCTCTGCTAAATTAGAGTCCTATATATACTAAATACATCTGGTCCATGCTACAACCTCATGTCTACCTCATTTCCTACTCAAGGCCACCATGTTGTATACATGTGCCCTGATGTTATCTTCTAGATCTTTCCACTATGTTCTAGGCTTATGACATCACATCATGTGACATGTCATGTGACTGCAATGTCATGTGCCTC
>Ga0157357_1001101_pt1 | contig 11423 bp, 13 predicted proteins | sample AttcapACBM1_FD_111485 | JGI IMG/M metagenome (GOLD analysis project Ga0157357, IMG submission 111485) | Fungus gardens microbial communities from leaf cutter ant in Botucatu, State of Sao Paulo, Brazil - Atta capiguara ACBM1 | ecosystem: Host-associated > Fungi > Mycelium > Unclassified ... | reverse complement strand
TAACAGTCACAAGATTACATAATCATATGTCATGATAGGATACAGTAGAAGGTTCTAGAAACAATGACATTATTATAGCATGTTTTACATATGTTGACCTTAAGGCAAATACATGTCTCTTTAGGATAAGATAGGTTAGTGTAGCATGGACTACAAGCCAAGTGTATATAAGATAGATATATTGTACCTAGAAGCTCTATTGAGTTCTCCTATGTTACTCTAATACAAGATTCTTCTTATTGACTTACTTTAAGGTCTTTGAGTTATAACAATTTGCTTTTTCTATTTTTGTTTCTGAAACATGTTTTAAGATAAAGTCAAATCTTGACAGGTATTATGCCTTAAACTTGAATTTTGCACTCTCTAATAGATGTCTCCAGTTTTCTAGTCCTTTTATTACTGCTAACATCTCTTTGTTATAGATCTTATAGTTTTTCTCTATCTTATTGAGAGATTTTGAGAGATATGTTACAAGTTTCCATTTACTATCTTTGCATTTTATAGATGTTCTACCTCCCATTACATAGTCTGATACATTAACTTTTATTCTTATTTTTTTATCTAGGTTTAGTATTGCTAACACTTGTTCTTTTGTAAATCTCCTCTTCAACTTCTTACATATTTCTTCCTGCTTCTCTATTCAATCCCACTTCTGATTTTTTTTTACAAATTTATATAATGATTTGGCTATCACTGCAAAATCTTTAATGAACCATCAATAATAATTAGCTAGTCTTAAAAACTTCTATATATTTTTAACTTCTTTCAAAGTTGGCTAGTCCAATACTTTCTTCATTTTTTCTTTATCTATCTTAATTCCCTCTAATCCAATCACTACTCTTAAGAACCCTATCTTTCTAACCTTTCACTTACATTTTTCTGGTTTTATATATAAGTTGTTCTCTACTAACTGTTTCACTACTTCTTCTACTACTTTATCATAACCTTCTTTTTTCTCTGTCTCCACTATGACATTATCTATAAAACTTACTATTTTTCCAGTATTGATTAAGTTCCAAAGAATCTTATTCATTGTTATTTGAAATATCACTAGAGAATTTGTAAGTTCAAAGAATATTACTGTTGGTTCAAATGACTTTTTCAACATTGTGAACAGTGTCTTTTACTTGTTCTCTTCCTTTATTCATACATTATTATAACTCCATCATAAGTCCAACTTTGTAAATACTTTTTTAGTACCAATATTTTCTCCAATATCCAAAATGAGAAGCAAAGGGTAATTATTCTTTTTAGTTCATTCATTTATATACTTATAGTTCTGTACCATATACTTTTTACTGTCCTTTTTCCTCACAAAAAACACTAGTGCCATTTGAGGTGACTTTGAGGGTCTGATATACTCTTCCTTGGTACAAATTCTTCCTTCAATTTTACTGTATAATCTTATACTTTTTTTGTTGGTATTCTCTCACTTTCTTTCTTTCTAAAAATATAGATCTACTTGTGGAATCTTTGAGAAACCAGTTTCTTGATCTTTTTTTCCTTTTCTCTTTCTCTTTCTGTTTCTACCACCTTGACTTTCTCTACTTTAGTTTTTACTACTTATTACATTTCTCTGGACATCTTGTCATCTTTACCTCTTCTATTCTCCAGTCAATCTCAGGATTATAGTGAGCTAGCTATAGTATTTCTAAAATTATGCTCTAATTTTATCTACTAATTACATTGATTTTAGTTCTCTTTTTATAGTTCTGATAATAAATATTCACCTCTACTGTATGCTCAATAGGTTTCTTCTTATTAAAAGAATCATCTACATTTCTCATATATATCAGTCTTTCTATTTTCTTTAACTTAAACTCCTACTTCCTTGCAAATTCTAAACTTATAACCAATCTTGTTGTCCTACTATCTAACAATGCCTCTACTATTACTTCTTCTTAAGTATTAATTATTTCTAGCCTAATCTTTACTATAACTTCTCTTAGTATGTTTCTATTGTTCAGATTATTATCTATTATTCTACTAAGCATTACAAACCTATTGTAGTTAAAGTCTAATCAAGAACTATTAGATTCTCTTTTCTATTTAAATTACTATTGTTTGAATTGTTTCTATATTCTAGCCTTCTTTCTTATTCTACTATTCTTTGCGCTTATACCATTATTCAATATTTCAGAGAGAGTATTCTGATTCCATTAGTTTTTGTCTAATCACCCTATTTATACTTTTTTTAAACTCTTTTACTAATGGTCTTCCTTCATATATACTTTCTTGTGCTATCCTCTTGGATTTTTGTACAAACTCTTTCATTATCTTATCTTCTTGTTCTATCTTCTTTAACTCTGCTACTTTCATTATCTTGTCATCTCTTCTACCAAATTCTTTCTTTAGATCTAATAAAAACTCTTCTACTGTTGTATAACTTAAATTCCCACTCTTCAAGTCTTCTATCACATTCTGATTCCAAATGTCTGTTAATCCTCCTTATATATATGATAAAATTCACTGTATCCATTTTTCTACTAAATTATTTCTCATCTTCATTCTGATAAATAATCTGCATGCTGTTAAAAACTCCAATATATTTCTTATCTCTCTATTAAATGTTGGTGGCTTGGCCATGTTTTTATTGAACCTGGTGTTAGGTTAGAAAACTACTACTGCTTTTTCTCCAAGACTAGCTTAAGCAATCAGTGCCTATAAGACTGCTATTTACTCTTGTTACTGTCTTACTAACTGCTTTAGATTTATTATACTATATTGACTTATGTTGTAATAAAAGAGTAGTGAATCAATGAGTGTAGATGATGATGAAATAAAAGATAGTATAAAAGATGAAGATGTGTATAAAGATAAGACAAAACTAGTGCTGGTTTTCCCCTCTAAATTATAACCTAAACTTGATTTAATCTCTATAGATATTAGTAAGCTCTCTTCTTGTCCCATCTTATACCATCTACTAACCACCTAGACTACTAACTACTACTCTAATGATATTGTAAATGATTTTGTTCTAAGAAGGATGTTCTACTCTAGATAGGGTCTAAAGGATATTTGTTATTTTCTTGTGTGGACAGGTTATAAGAAAGCACTATAGTATAAAGCTTCTATTACAAAGATACTACCTAACACATCTACTAAGTACTAGTAGGCTTTAGTACAAAATAAATAACTAGGCTTTCTCTATCTAGTTAGTATATTCCTTATGTTTAGAGTCTAACAATTCTTCTCAACCAAAAGTAGTATTACTTCCAATCAAGAATAGTAAGAGAGTAAGAAAGATGAAATAGAGAAAGTTCTAGGTTGGGTAGTCTCAGAAATAAGAACATATGTACTATGTGATAGTTTGTGACAATCATATGTGATGTTATGTTAAACCCTAATCCTAAGTCTGAAAAATAAAATAAATGAAAATAAAGATAGAAATAAAAATGAGAAAATAAATAAAATAATCCACCATCTTCAACTCTGACATACTTAGTATATAAGTCAGATAGTTACATTATATGTTCTTATTCTAGAAATTGACCAAAATTAGCATAATTTTCTGATATTGATGGTTATATATCTTACTATTCTTAAAGTAGATTAACTCTTCTAAATCTTTTTAAGAATACTCTCTAAAATATGTAACCTATGTTATAAGTAGAGATATAGCATATAAGCTAAAGCTAAAGGTTATTTATTATCTATATTCCACATATACTTTCTAAGAGTCTGTTATAAATGCTAAGGTGTGAACTATATCTAATAACATATTCAATCTTAGATATAGTTTACAGATATTAATAAAGCCTATAATCTTCTCTTTCTTCCCTATAAAAATAGTAGTACTACTATTTTGGGACTGCTCCTACCTATTGCTATAAGTTTTTTACATTGTAGCTAATTGCTAACTCAGAATTTGTATCATTTACTCTTATAGAGTTAGCTTAGAAGTTTGGTGTAGTTATTAGTGTGAAGATGGTTAACACAATATTATAGACTTAAATTCTTTACTTAAATTAGGTTTGTCTAAACACTCAGTTCTTTCCAGGCTAGATGCTTATATATGATTATATAATTACTCTTAAGAAAGAAATGTTTAAACTAGATATTTTTCTTAAGAAAAAAGCACTATTCTTCTGTATATACAAATCACAAGAAAGTTTTCAGTGTGAAGTTTTTACTAAGAAAAGTACAAGTATACTATGTAATATTACTTACTTAAACAGTAAGTATGTTTAGCTAGCAGCTTGTATTTGGTTATCAATGTTTATAACTGCACTTCTAGTATATAACTGCCTTCTTCTTAAATTTAGAGTCTAGCTATTCTTCTTAACTAATAGTTGTACTAATTGTTAGTTAAAAATGAAATTTTTTTTGAAAAGCTAGCAGAGTTTTAGGATAAAAGGCTGTCCAGAGAGTTTAATATTAAGTTCTAGCTACTACTCTTAAGTTGTGTTTCTTTACCAGTCTCTTCTGTCATCTTTCTTCCACTCTTCAACTTTTTTTCTCCCTTTATCTGTTTGTTACTTTATCTCTTTCTATATCTTTCTCAGAACTGCTTCCACTTTCTCCTAAACCTTTTTCATTCTTTTCACAAACTTCATCACCTTTTCTACTTTTCTTTTTCTTCTTATATCAGCCTCTATCCTTAACTCTCTACTATAGGTTACTATAAACAAAGAAACTTTAGTCACTGAATGTACTTTATTACTGACTGCAAATTCTACTAATACTAGCCATTCTGGCAAGTCTTTTTGTCTATAGTCTACAAAAAATCTGAGATACTGTTCTAACTCTTAATTTATTTGTTCTATTTATTCATCTATTTGTAGATAAAACAATGTCAACAATTTAGTCTCAATTCCTAACATTTTATTGAACTTCTGAGGTTAATTCCACTGCAAACTGCAGTCTTCTATCCAATACCATACTCTCCAGCAATCTGTGCAACTTCCATACATTATCTCTAAACAATCTCGCCAATTTCTCCGCTGAAGTTTCTTTTGTTATTACTACAAAATGTATCATCTTGGACAATCTATTGCAGATAACTAAGATTACATCCTTTCTAGCTACTAATGGTAACTTGGTTATAAAGTTAACTATTAAGTGTTTTTACAGTTTTTCTGATACTTTGCTCAATTTCAACTTCTTTGCTGATATCTCTATTCTATTTTTCATCCTCTAACATAAGTCACATCCATCTATATATTTTTCACATCTTTCATCACTCCAGGCCACTAGTAATTCCTTGTTACTAACTCAGTCATCTTCTATCTCTCTCCATGTCCAGTTACTGGTACATTATAATGCAACTGGATTATCTCTACTCTCAACTTCTTGTTCTTCAACACATATACTTTTCCTTCTCTCAGCACTATATCCCCTTCTATTTGCCACTCATCTCCTTGCAATACTTTAACTCCCACTTTCTTCATTTCTTTTACTACTCTAACTACTTCTTTGTTCTTACTCTTAGCTTTTTTTATTTTTTCTACTATATCTACTTTGGGTCCTTTCATTATTACTTCAACTAAACTATGAATTCATTGTTTCTTAATTAAAGTCTGATTCTCATTATCTTTTTCTATACCTATTTTCCAGTCCAGTCTTCTACTAAGTCTATCTGTCTTTCTTATTTTTGTACTTGGTACATGTTTTAGAGTAAAGTTGAATCTTAACAAATAGAGAACCCAATGAGCTTGTTATCTGTTTAACTTTTGTGCCTTCATAAAGTATTCTAAGTTCTTGTGATCTGTCCAGACCTCAAACTTAAACTTAGCATCCTTCAATAGATATCTCTAGTTTTCTAGTCCTCTTATTACTGCCAGTATCTTCTTGTTATGAATCTCATAATTTCTCTCTGTTTCATTGAGAGACTTGAAGAAAAATTCTACTAGTCTCTACCTTCCATTTTTACATTTCATAGATAATATACCACTTATTGCATAATCTGATGCATTTACTTCTATTCTCATTTTTTTGTTTAAATCTAGTACTACCAACACTGGTTTTTTTGTGAACCTCTCCTTTAACTCTTAAAACACTTTCTCCTGCTTCTCTGTCCAATTCCACTTCTGATTTTTCTTCACCATATTATATACTAGTTCCAAAAATTTCTATGTCTTTAACTTCTTTCAGAGTTAGCTATTCCAATACTCCCTTCACCTGCACTTTTCTGGTTTTACATATAGATCATTTTCTGCCAACTTCTTTACTACTTTCTTTACTACTTCATTATTCCCCTCTTTTTTTTTCCATTCCTACAATTATGTCATTAATGAAGCTCACCACTTTCCCTGTGTTGATCAAGTCTTATAGGATCTCGTTCATCATCATTTGGAATATCACTGAAGAATTGATTAGTCTAGAGAACATAACTGTTGGTTCAAACAATTCTTCTAGAGTTGTGAACACTGTCTTCCACTCATGTCTCTTCTTTATCCATACATTATTATATCACCATCTTAGATCTGACTTAGTAAATACTTTCTTTGTACCTATATTCTCTATAATATCTGAAATAAGAGGCAAAGGATAATTGTTTTTAATGGTTTACTTATTTAAATATCTATAATCCTGTATCATATACTTCTTTCCATCTTTCATTCCTACAAAAAGCACTAGTGCCATTTGAGGCAACTTCAAGGGTCTGATATACCTTTTTCTCAATTATTCTTGAATGAACTTGTGCATCTCTCTCTACTCTTCCCTCAACAATGGATACACCTTTCCCTTCCTTAGCATAAATCTCTTCTTTGTCTTTATTGCATGGTTCCACACTTTTTTTACTAGTATTCTCTCACTCTGTTTCTTTCCAAAAATATAGATCTACCTATGAAATCACTCTAGCACCAGTTTCTTTGCTTTCTCTTCTAACTTTACTACTTTCTCTTCTTCATTCCAGATCTCTTATTTCTCTATCACCTTCTTTACTTTTATTTTTCTCTTCCTTTTTGGTTTTTTCTTTTCTTTCTTTTTTTGCTTCTTTTCTTCTCATTTCTTTCTTTCTTCTTCTTTTTTCTCTTCTTCTTTTTATCTTTATTGTCTTTCAATCAATCTCAGAGTTATGGCAAAAAAACCACGATATCTCCAAGATTATATTCCATTTTTGACCTCTAATTATATCAATCTCTATCTTTTTCTATGTCTCTGGTAATAGATATTTACTTTCATTATAACTTAAACCTTTGTTTCCTAGCAAACTCCGAACTCATAACTAACCCCATCACACTACTATTCAACAACATCTCCATCATTCCTCTTTTCTGTATGTTAATCCTTTCTAACCCAATTTTTACTGTAACTTCTCTTAGCATATTCCTATTGTCTAGATTGCAACAAGATATATTATCTATTACTCTAGCAAGTATTACAAACCTATTGTAAGAATCTAATCAAGAACTATCAAGTTCTCATTCCCATTTAAATTACTAGCTTGTCTATTTCCTTTATATTCCAACCTTCTTCCTTAACCCATTATTTCCTAATTCCTATAATTCCACACAAGATGTCCAAATCCATTACAGCTATAGTAATTCCTCTTTCTATCCATATCTATTGTATAAGAATCTTTTTTCATTTCTTCTCTACCTCCTTGTTCCTAAAGAGTTCCTAATTACTACTATATTCATTTTTTCCATCTCTTTCATTGGTGTAGGTTTTGCTAGTACTTGTTATATTTCTGATCTCTTGGGCTACACTTGAGGTAGAGGTAGTCATAGCCTGACTCCTCTCTGATTATTCTCTATATTCATTTATCTCTATTTCTGATTTCTGTTCTTTCTTCTTTCTCTCAACTGTTCCTCTTCTCTCCTACTCTCTCTCCAGTGTCTAGTTAGATTTGTGGCATGGTTATACCACTGTTCAATACTGATAGGAGGTCTTTCTGCCTCCATCAAATTTTTTCTAATCATCCTATTCATCTCTCTTTTAAATTCTTTCACTAGTGCTTTTCCTTCATACCCACTACCTCTTACTGCCCTTTAGAATTCCTACACAAATTCTTCTATGGTTCTTCCTCCCTGCTTTATTCTTCTGAGTTTTGCTATTTTAACTGATTTTTCATCCCCCCCTCCAGACTCTTTCTTTAGTTCTAACAAAAATTCTCCTACTGATCCAAATTTAACTTTCCCTAATTTTAAATCCTCTAATAAATTTTCTTTCCATACATCTGCCAATTATCTCTGTACATATGATAATACCCATTAAATTTGCTCCTCCACTGTTGCTTCTCTCATCTTCATTCTTAAAAATAACCTATATGTCATAACGAAACCTCTTATTCTACCTACTTCTTCATTGAATACTGGTGGTCTGGCTACCTCTATATTAGATCTCACATTAGATCCTTCTGTTGCCTCTTCTGCTCCCATTGTTACTTCTTTTGCAATCAGGGCCTAAATCTGTGCCTACATCACTGCTAACTGCTCCTGCTGCTATCCAATAATTTGGTGAAGGTTATGTTAACTCATGGTATTGTTGTTATTGTTATAGTAGGATATAGGAGAGTTGATAAGTGATGGTGATAATAATTGTAGTGGTAGTATTAATTGTGAAGATATATAAAGAGGTAGTAGAAAGAAGCCAGTATTGGACTCACTCTCAAACTTGTATTCTAAACTTGAAATATAAACAATTTTGACTTAAGAAAGTTGTTCTACTCTAGATAAGGTTTTAAGTATACCTGCTATTCTTCTAAATATACTGATCACAAGGAGACCAATAGTACAGAGCTTATACTAGAAGAAGGTAATAAACATATCTATACAAGATAATATGATCTCAAAGCACTAGTGAGCTTTAACACAATAAAAATGGCTAGGCTTCTACTGTCTAACTAGTATATCTCTTATGTCTAAGATCCAGCAAATCTTCTTGACTAAAGGCAGTATTGCCTTTAGTCAAGGATGATGAGAGAATAAGAGATGATAAGAAAGAGCTCTGTATTGAACAGTCTTAGAAAAAAAATTGAATTCTCATATTATAACTCAAAAACCTTAGAGTAGATTAATAAGAAGAACCTTATATTAAGGTAACATAGACCTTATATACACTTGGCTTATAGTCTATGCTACACTAACCTAACCTACTCTAAAAAAACATGTGTTTACCTTAAGGTCAATATATATAAAACATGTTGTAATAACAACTTTGCTTCTAGAACCTTCCACTATATTTTATCATGATACATGATTGTGTGACTTTGTAACTGTTATATGTAACTTTTTTTTTTTTTTTAAATCAGCAATTTATTACACGGAGCGCGTAGGCAGACTGTGGTAGCTACTTTTGTAACTACGTACATGAGACAAGATACAACATGACAGAACAGAGAGAAAGAAAAGGGAAAGAAAAAGAAAAAAGGGAAGACAAACTAATCATCAAGTAGATATGAAGAAAAGGACACAGAACTACTTAAATAGAAAATAGACTGTCATTGAATGCAAAAGCACTCGGATTAGCATGCTGTTATATGTAACATCATGCTAACCTCTAACTCTAAGTACTATAACAGAAAATAGAAATAAGAAAGAAATTGAAAATAATTTAAAGTCCACTATCTTCAACTCTAACACAGATAGACTTAGTAGAAGGCCAGACTAGAAAGTAGGGGTAGAAAAGAACAATGAAAATCAAATATTAATTAAAGAACAATGGATTTGTAATTTAGCTGAAGTAGAAAGATCTAAGGTAGATATATTAGAAAAAATAAAAATAGTTAGAGGAAAGAACAAAAAAAGTAGTTAGAGTAGTAAAGGAGATGAAAAAGACAGGAGTAAAATTGTTAAGGGAAGACAAATAGCAGGTGAAAGGAGATTTGATGTTAAAGAAAAGAAAAGAATATATACTAATGGATGAAAAGTTGAGAGTAGAGATAATCTAGTTACACTATAATGTACTAGTAGCTGGACATGAAGAAAGATGGAAGACAACAAAGCTGGTAACCAGAAACTATTAGTGGCCAGAAGTGACAAAAGATGTGGAAAAATATGTAGGTAGTTGTAATATATATTGAAGAATAAAGAATCATATAAAGATACAAGCAGAAAAGTTGATAGTAAATAAGGTACCAGAGAAGCTGTAAACACATTTAACAGTTGACTTTATCACTAAGTTACCATTAGTAGCTGAAAAGGATGTGATCCTAGTAGTCTATAATAGATTATCAAAACTAGCACATTTTATGGTAACAATAGTAGCAGAAGGGTTAGCATAGTTGTTTAAGAATAATATATAGAAGTTATATGGGTTGCCAAAGAGTGTGATTTTAAACCTCAGTTTGCAGCAGAATTGACTAAGGAGCTGAACAGAATGTTGGGAAGCAAAACAAAATTATCAACATTGTTTTATTTATAAACAGATGATTAAATAAAAAGAATGAACCAGAAACTAAAACAATATTTACAGTTCTTTGTTGATTATAAACAAAAGAATTAGCTAGAATGGTTAGTAACAGCAAAGTTTGTAATTAACAACAAAATATACTTAGTAACTAAAATATCTCCATTTATGGTAAATTATAGTAGAAAATTGAAAATGGGGACAGATATTAGGAGAAAGGGAAAAGTAGAGAAGGCAACAGAGTTTGCAGGAAGAATGAAGAAGGTTCAGAAGAAAGCTAGAATAGCATTGAGAAAGGCTTAGAAGAAAATGAAGTAACAAGCAGATAAAGAAAGAAAGAAAGTTGAAGAATAGAAGAAAAGCAATAAGGTGATGTTGAGCACAAAAGACTTAGTATTCAAAAAAAAGACTGACAAGGAAGTTAGTGGACCAATATATTAGTCCATATATTATTGACAAGATAGTTTCTACCAATACAATCAAATTATAATTGCCAACTTCAATGAGAATTTATCCAGTGGTGAATATTAGTTGAATAGTATAATATAGAGAATAAGTAGAGAAACAAAATATAGAAGAAGTGAAACCAGTGGAAATAGATAAAGTTGAAGAATGGAAGATGGAAAAAATATTAAATAAAAGAAAAATAAGGGGAGTTGTGAAGTACTTAGTATGATGAAAAGAATTTACAACAAAAAATGATACTTGAGAGAAAGAAGGGAACTTAGAAAATATAAAGAAAGCAGTAGCAGAATTCAAAGAAAGACTTAGTACAAAAGTGAGGAGGCAAGAAAAGTTAGATATGGTAGAAGAAAGAGACTTTAGAAAAGGAGAATTATTAGAAAGATATATGATAAAGTTCTAGGCCTTTATGATATCACATCATGTGACATTTCATGTGACTGCAGTTATATGCCTCTTCATTGTCAATAAAAAGAAATATAAAATCAAGAAAAATAGATAAAAGAAAAAGAAAAATGTTAGTCCTCACATACATCATAAAAAATATGGTCTTAGTTACTAAGTACTAGTATTTAAAATATATAAATACTCTGTAATTTCCTAGCTTGAAAATCAACTAGTATAGTACACTGTTCTGAGTGCCCATACTTGAAAGTCTGACTTCT
>Ga0157357_1001100_pt1 | contig 11440 bp, 11 predicted proteins | sample AttcapACBM1_FD_111485 | JGI IMG/M metagenome (GOLD analysis project Ga0157357, IMG submission 111485) | Fungus gardens microbial communities from leaf cutter ant in Botucatu, State of Sao Paulo, Brazil - Atta capiguara ACBM1 | ecosystem: Host-associated > Fungi > Mycelium > Unclassified ... | reverse complement strand
CGGCCGGAAGGTTGGCGCGCCACAAGCCGGAAGCTGTTTGCGCGCTCACGCCGCAGAGCGCGGCTTTACCAGGGCGCGCCCGGGCGCTCGGCCGGCGCGCCCTGCCGCTCAAGCAGCGCCAGCACAGCCTCTCGCAGAGTTTCTATCCCTTGCCCATCGGCAGACGATGTGGCGATAATATGCGGATAGGCCGCCGGGTGCCGGGCCAGATCGGCCTCCATATGCCGCGCCAGGCCGGCACAGGCCGCCGGTTTGATTTTGTCACTTTTGGTCAGCACCAACTGGTAGGAAACAGCGGCTTTATCTAATAATGTCAGCACGGCTTCATCATTTTTCATAATGCCGTGGCGGGCATCAATCAGCACATAAACGCGTTTGAGCACTGAGCGGCCGCGCAAATAATCAAACACCAGTTTTGTCCACGCTTCTACCTGCGCTTTCGGCGCCTGAGCATAGCCGTAGCCCGGCATATCGACCAAAGCAAAAGGCGGCAAATCACCGGCCGCGCCGCTATAGCCTTGCGGCACAAAAAAATTCAGCTCCTGCGTGCGGCCGGGCGTGTTGGAAGCGCGCGCCAGCCCCTTTTTGCCGACAAGCGCATTGATAAGCGATGATTTGCCGACATTAGAGCGGCCGGCAAAGGCAATTTCCGCCGGGCCTTCCGGCGGTAAAAAGCGCAAGGAAGGAACACTGCGGATAAAATCCCAGTTACCGCTAAAAATTTTCTGCCTGCTGCCTGTTGTCATAATATCACGCCTGCTTTTATGTGCCCGGACAGCCCGGCCCCGGCGCAAAACCGCCGCTGCCGCCGCTCACGGCTATAGCGCCCGCCCTCCGGCCCGTAAGGCGGCGCGGCCGGCCGGCCGGCCGCTCCTGTATTGACTGCGCCGGCTATACGGCCAAACAGAGAGGCAGAACAACAAAACCGTCACCCGGCTGCTGCCCGAACCGCGCTATTAAAACAAGGCGGTCAGGCCGGCCGATAACAGGCTTTTTACCCCGCTCGGCCCGGTCAGGCCGATTTCAGCCGGCCTTCACAAGCCAATAATCGCAATCGCCCCTTTCCGCCCTCTCCTTCAAGGGCGGAAAAGAGCAGCCGCGTGGCTAACAGCGTCTCCCCCCGCTCGGCCCTGAAGACTTGCCGCCGGCCGGCGGCCAAAGCGGCTTACGGCTTATTCTTTTGCTCTTTTGCTGCGGCAGAGGGCGCGCCAGCCGCCGCCGCTGGCGGCTTTTTGGCAAACAGCGCTTTTAAATTATCCAATAATTCAATTTTTACCCCCTGCCTTTTCATAATAACAGCCTGCTGAATAATTGACAAACTATTGTTCCACGCCCAATAAATCACCAGCCCGGCGGGGAAAGCCGCCAGCATCCAAGTGAAAACCAGCGGCATATAAGTGAAAATCATCGCCTGAGTCGGGTCAGGCGGAGTCGGGTTCATGCGCATTTGCAAAAACATGGTAATGCCCATAATCACCGGCCAGGCGCCGATTAGCAGAAAACCCGGCACATCATAAGGCAAAGCGCCAAACAGGTTAAACAGCGAGGTTGGATCAGGCGCGGCCAGATCATGTATCCAGCCGAAAAACGGCGCCTGCCGCATTTCAATCGTAATATAGAGCACTTTATAAAGGGCAAAGAAAATCGGAAACTGGACAATTAACGGCCAGCAGCCGGCCAGCGGGTTCACCTTTTCCTTGCGGTAAAGCTCCATAATCGCCTGCTGCTGCCGGACTCTGTCATCGCCATATTTTTTGCGAATCTGCTCCATGGCCGGCTGCACCTTTTTCATGCGCGCCATGGATTTATAGGATTTATTCGCCAGCGGGAACAAGATCAGCTTTAACAGCACCGTTACCAGCAAAATCGCCACGCCGAAATTGCCGACCAAACGGTAAAGCATATCGATTAAAGTAAACATGGGCTTGGTGATAATTTTCAGCAGGCCCCAGTCAATCAGCAGCTCAAATTGCGCAATGCCGCCTTTTTGCTGATAATCATTGATCGTATCCACCTGTTTTGCTCCGGCAAAAACACGGCTCTCAAAATTGCCGGCAGCGCCGGGCGCAAGGGTAAAACTGTCACCGCTAAAAGCCGATTGGAAAACCGTGCGCTCGCCGCTGCTGTCATAGGAAAACTGCCCGTGAAACGGCTTATCCTGCGCCGGGATCAGCGCTACCGCCCAATATTTATCGGTAATGCCGATAAAGCCGCCGGTCGCGGCAGGAAACACGGTTTTGCGGTCTTCGCCTCCCTGTTTGGCCAGTTTTTTATAGGTCTGCGTTTGCAAACCCTGCTCCCCCATAACGCCGATCAGCCCCTCATGCAGCAAATAAGAGGCATTGGCGGCTTCCGGCGGCGGACTATTGCGCAACAGGCGCGCACCGGGCTGCAGGCTTACCGGCGCATTGCTCATATTGCGCACAGAATCCGCCACCGTGAACATAAAGCGCTCATCAACGCGAAAACTGCGGCGAAAAACCAGATGCGCCCCGCCCGGGCGGCCGTCAGCCCCCAGCCCGCCATTATCATAAACCAGAGTAACCGGGCTTTGCGGCGTCAGCGGGTGATTGCCCCCTTCCACCTGCCACAGGGTTTTATTATCCGGCAAGGCAGCATTCAAGCCATTGGCCAGATAACCGAACTGGAAAAAATAGCCCTGCCGGAATTCCTGCGGGTTCAGCAGGGCGATCCGCCCTTCCGGCTTTTTTTGCTTTTTCTCTTCTGCCGTCAGATAATAATTTTTCAGCAAGACATCATCTACGGCCGCGCCGACAAGGTTGATAGAGCCGGTTAATTGCGGCGTATCAATAACCACGCGCGGGCTGCGGCGCAAAGCGGCGGCGCGTGACTGCACCGTCATATCAGCCGGCGCAGCGCCGCCCGGCGCGGCCGCCGAAGCGGAAAAACGATCAGCCGCCGCGGCGGCGCGGCCGGGAGCCGGAGCCGCCGGCGCTTCAGCCTGCGCAACTTCTCTTTCACGCTCGGCGGCAATATGTGTTTCCTGCTTTTGGGTTTTATTGGCCGGGGTTACAAACAGCCACTGCCAGACCAGGATAACCCCCAGCGAAAGAATAATAGTGAGAAAGAAATTGCGATTATATTCCATTAACACATATCCGTAAAAACCCTGCGCCAGGCCTGTAACCGCAGGTTCAGAAAAAAGCCGCCCCGGCCGGATATACCGGCACATAACAGCGCGCGCCAAGGCGGGAAGCCTGCCGCAGCCGGAACAAAATTCCTACACAATTATTCCTTTTATGTCAAACCGGCCCGGCAGCCGCGCAAGCGGCGGCGCGGCCGGGCCATAACGCCGCCGGCGCGTTTTAACTGCCGCATTCGCGCAGCAAAGATACTATTATTGCGCCTTGCCGCCGCCTGTATCCCTGCGGCCGGGCTTTGCCCCGGCCGGCTTTGCCCCGGCGGCTGAGCGCGCCGCCGCCGCCGCGCGCCGGGTTTTGCCGCCGCCAATGCGGCGGCGCAGCTCTTCCACCAGCCGCGGGAAAGGCACAGTCAGAATTTCTGCCCGGGCAATAATAACATAATCCGTATGCGCCGCAGCCAGAGCGGCTATATTGCCGGCCTGCACCGCCGCCCGCAAACGCCTTTTAATGCGATTGCGGCACACGGCATTGCCGTTTTTGCGCGTGACTGTAAGGCCGAGACGCGGCGGCAAAACAGCGCCGGCCGGCGGCAGCGGCCGCTGCCTTAATTCCAGCAGAAAAAGAGCGCCGCGGCGCTTTTCACCGCTGCGAACAGCCAGAAATTCCGGCCTTTTGCGTAAAGGGAGCAGCTTTTGCGGCATGGGCGCCTGTTCTGCCTGATAAGCCTGTATCAACAGCCGCAGCCGGCCTGGGCCGGGCCTGACAGTCAGGCGGAAAGGCGTTTGCGCCCGCGAGCGCGGCGGGCGGCCACAACCTTGCGCCCGGCGGCCGTAGCCATACGGGCGCGGAAACCGTGACGACGCTTGCGCACAAGCCTGGAAGGCTGATATGTTCTCTTCATTTATTTATTTACTGCGGAGTGCAGCCCTTCTTGGATTGAGGAACATCAGGCCGATATACCGGCACAGCAAGAGCCGGCTGCTGCCGGGCGCTCTTGCGCTGCCGGCGCCTGAACCTCTCAAGCCATAGCAAATTTGCCGAAAAAGTCAAGCCTTTCCGGGCAAAATAGTGTCTTTGCGCCTGTTCTCGCGCCGGCAAGTATGCCCCGGCGGCAAAGCCGGGGGAACATTTCCGCCGTTTCCGACTTTACCGACAAAAGCCGATTTTCCGGTTAAAAACCGGCAAAATCCTGTAACCATGCCGTTTCAAGAGCCTGTTATGCGCAAATACCCCGGCAGTGCTGTTCTTCTTATTATTGCTTTGGCCATTGTGCCGAATTTTATCAATTTTCTGAGCGGCGCCTATATCAAAAAACGGGAAACCGGAATCATCAGCCTTGCCGCTACGGCAGCCGGCACTGCCGCCGCCGCAAGCGCGGCCAACAGCGCAACCGCGCCGGCCGATATTAGCGCGCCGGCAGCCAATGCGGCCGCGCCTGTTACGGCTGCGCCGCAGACCGGCGGCAAAACGCCGTTTATGGCCGTGCCGGGCCGTGTTATCGCCGAAAGCCTGGCCGGGCGCGGGCTTACCGCCGCGCAAGCAATTGAACTGGGGGAAATGACGCGCGGCTCTCCGGCCCGGCAGCAAAACTGGCAGGGGCGGCAAAACCGCATGCCGGAAACACGGGGCCGGCCGGACGGCTCTAATCTGACGCCGGATTCCAGCGGCGGCGAGACTTTTGTGCCCAATTTTATCTATAAAATCGACCGGCCTTTATGGCATTCTTCCACTACGGTGATTTTGCTGCACGGCTCCGGCGCCAATGAAACAACGATGATGCCTTTTGCCCGCCCTATCTGGCCGCGCGCCACGCTTGTCGGCATTCGCGGCCGCATTATGCAGGGCAATGAGCGGCGCTGGTATCATAAAATCACCCCGACCGTGTTTAACCAGCAGGAGGCAGAACAGGAGGCAGAGCAACTGGCGCGCTTTATTATCGATCTGTCGGCCAAAAAACATTACAAGCAGCAGAAACTTATTTTTGTCGGCTATTCCAACGGCGCCAATATTCTGGCTGTTATGGCGATGAAATATCCGCAACTGGTGCAGCGCGCTATCCTGCTGCGGCCGATGCCGGTGCTTGACCCGATGCCGCAGGGAGATTTGCATAATTTGCGCATTTTGACCCTTTCCGGCGCGCGCGACAAGCTTTACGGCGGTTTTGCCGAGCCGCTTTACCGCGCCTTGCTGCAAGGCGGCGCCCATGTAACCAGCTATCGCATTGCCGCCACCCATATGATCGGGCGCGAAGATGCCAGGCTTATCACCCGCTGGCTCAAACTGGGCTATTAAACCGGCCGGCAGCGGCCTGCTGCCGCCGCTTTGCAAGCTTTTGACCCGCCTTGCAGGCCGATCCGCCCGGCTGCGGCGCTAAAATTGCCGCCGCCGGGGCGAGAAAAGCTTGCATCAGCCGCCCGGCCGGTTTATGCCTGAGGCAGCGGCGCAACGGCCGCCGCCGCAAACCCAACCCTATGAGGCAGTATCCGGCATGACGGCAGATTTGCGCCGGCAGGTTCTTGACCGGCTGAAAACTCTTTATCCGCCGGCAGCGCCGGAGCAGGCCAACAAGCCGGACAGCGGCGGCGATGAGCGCCGGAGCCGCGATATTGTCGCGCGCGGGCTGGTTTCCGATATTTTTATTGCCGATAATCAGGTTTTCTTTGCCATTACCGTGCCGGCCGGCAATGCCGCCCGGTGGGAAGAGTTGCGCGCTCAGGCCGCCGCCGCCGTGGCGGAGCTGGCCGGGGTGCGCCGTGTTTTTGCCAGCCTCACGGCCGAAAAAGCGCCGGCAGCAAGCGCGCCGCCGCCGGCTGATGACAGCCGCCACCTCGCCCCGGCCGCGCCGCCGCCGCTTGCCGGGGTCAAACATATTATTGCCATAGCTTCCGGCAAAGGCGGAGTGGGCAAATCGACCATAGCGGTTAATCTCGCGGCCGCCTTGCAGGCAAGCGGGCTGAAGATCGGGCTGCTGGACGCCGATATATACGGCCCTTCCCTGCCGCGCCTGACCGGCCTCTTCAAGCCGCCGGGCGAAGATATAGTGCGGCTGCGGGATAAAAAGCTCATTCCCTTGCAGCAGCACGGCCTGAAATTGATGTCGATGGGGTTTCTGGTCGATGCGGAAGCGCCGCTGGTCTGGCGCGGGCCGATGGTGATGGGCGCGCTCAACCGCCTGCTGCATGATGTATTATGGGCGCCGCTGGATATTCTCATAGTAGATATGCCGCCCGGCACGGGGGACGCCCAGCTAACTCTGGCGCAAAAAGCGCCGCTTTCCGGCGCGATTATTGTTTCCACCCCGCAGGAGCTGGCGCTGATGGACGCCCGCAAGGGGCTTTCTATGTTTGCCAAAGTCCAGGTGCCGATTTTGGGCATTATTGAAAATATGAGCTATTTTATCGCCCCGGATACCGGCCGCCGCTATCATATTTTCGGCGCGCCGGACGCGGCCGGACGCGGCGGCGCCGAGCGGGAAGCAGAGCGCCGCAAAATGCCGTTTTTAGGCGCTTTGCCGCTGGATCCAGAGCTGGGCCGCTCAGCCGAGCGCGGCGTGCCGCTGACTATTGCCGATAAAAACCATAGGCTGGCACAGATTTACCGCCACATGGCCGCCAATATTATGCGGCAGTTGCCTATGCCGGCGCAAAAGGCAGAAATTTAGCCGGCGGCGCGGCCGCTCTTGCCTTGCCGCCCGGCTTTCGCTAAACAGATTCCGGCGGCCTGCCTCTGCCGGCTGCAAAGGGAGCTTTATCATGGCGGACAAATCCATTACCCTTTCTTCGGCCGCGGCGCCGGCAGGCGCCGCGCTTTTTCTGCCGCCGGCCGAGCGGCTGATTATCGCCCTTGATGTCGCCGACACAGCACAGGCGCGGGCTTTGGTTGCCGCCTTGGGCGACACGGCGCGGTTTTATAAAATCGGCTATCAATTAGCGCTGGCCGGCGGGCTGGATTTGGCCCGTGAGCTGATAGCGCAGGGCAAAAGCGTCTTTCTCGATATGAAGCTGCTGGATATTGACCACACTATTGCCAGAGCGGTGGAAAATGCGGCGCAGCTTGGCGTGACTATGCTCAGTCTGCATGCTTACCCCAAGGCTATGCGCGCGGCCGCGGCGGCGGCGCAGGGCAGCCCGCTCTGCCTGCTTGGCGTGACCGTGCTCACCTCAATGGACGCTGAAGATCTGCGCGAGGCCGGCTATAGCGGCACACCGGAAGAGCTGGCGCTGAAGCGGGCGCGCCAGGCGGTGGCCGCCGGCATGGGCGGCCTTGTTGCTTCGGCGCGGGAAGCGCGGGCGCTGCGCAAAATTATCGGCCCGGGCATGGCGCTGGTCACCCCGGGCATTCGCCTGCCCGGCGCTGCCGCCGGTGATCAGAAACGCATTATGAGCCCGGGAGAAGCGCTGCGCGCCGGCGCCAGCCATTTGGTGGTCGGCCGGCCGATTATTCAGGCCGCCGACCCAAAAGCAGCCGCGCTGGCGGTGCTGTCCGATATGGCCTCAAGGCCAGCCTCAGCATGATAAACATGATAAAAGGCACCGGCGCGGCAAAAGTTTAAAGCCGGGTAAAAAAGCCGTTGCGGATTTGCGCCGCGCTGATAAACTGTGTTCTCCTGAGTCTATTTTGTTTCACTATCAGGCAGCCGGGAAACCGCCGCCGATAATGCGTGAGGGAGAGTAATAATGCAGCATGAACAGCGTATTCGCCATAACGGCCTGCGGCAGAAAATCGTTTCAGCCGCAGCGGCGGCGCAGCTTGTGCAAGACGGCATGATTGTCGGCATGAGCGGCTTTACCCGCGCCGGTGATGCCAAGGCCGTGCCTTTGGCCATGGCAGAGCGCGCCAAAGGCGACCCGTTTAAAATCACTTTAATCACCGGTGCTTCGCTCGGCCATGATATAGACGGCACTTTATCCGCGGCCGGGGTGCTGGCGCGGCGTCTGCCCTTTCAGGTCGATAATGTGTTGCGCCGGGCGATTAACCGCGGCGAAGTGCTGTTTATTGATCAGCATTTGTCGCATACGGTGGAGCAGTTGCGCGCCCGCCAGTTGCCCAAAGTGGATATAGCGATTATTGAGGCAACGGCCATTACCGAAACAGGCGGCATTGTGCCGACCAGCTCAGTCGGCAATTCGGCCAGTCTGGCGCTGATGGCCGATAAAATTATTGTCGAAATCAATATGTCGGTCAGCCCGCAATGGGAAGGGCTGCACGATATTTATATACCGGCGGAGCGGCCGGGGCGGCCGCCTATACCGGTAACCGCCGTTGACAGCCGCATCGGCGCGCCCGCTATCCCGGTCAAGCCGGAGCAGATTGCCGCTATTGTTATCACCCATGAGCCGGACAGCCCGTCCAGCGTTACCCCGCCGGATAATGAGACCAGCGCCATTGCCGGCCATTTGATAAAATTTCTGGCCGCTGAAGCCAAAGCCGGGCGGCTGCCGCACGGCCTGCCGCCGATGCAGGTGGGCATTGGCAGTATTGCCAATGCTGTGGTTTCCGGCCTGCAGGCCGCGCCGTTTGAGCATATGACCATGTATAGCGAAGTGCTGCAGGATTCCGCTTTTGAGCTGATGGCAGCCGGCAAGCTCGATTTCGCCTCCTGCTGCTCTGTTACCTTGAGTGAGGAATGCGGCAAGCGCGTTTACGGTGATTTTGCTCAATATCGCGACAAAATTATCCTCCGCCCGCAGGAGATCAGCAACCACCCGGAAATTATCCGCCGCCTCGGCCTTATCACCATCAATACGGCGCTGGAATTTGATATTTACGGCAATGTCAATTCCACCCATGTCAACGGCACCCATATGATGAACGGCATTGGCGGCTCGGGCGATTTTACCCGCAATGCCTTTATGTCGGTTTTTGTTACCAAATCTTTGGCCAAAGGCGGCAAAATTTCCTCTGTTGTGCCGTTTGCGCCGCATATTGACCATACGGAGCATGATGTCGCCATTCTGGTGACCGAAATCGGCCTTGCCGATTTGCGCGGGCTGGCGCCGCGCGAGCGGGCGCCGCGCATTATCGAAAACTGCGCGCACCCCGCTTTCCGCGACCGGCTTTTTGATTATTATCAGCGCGCCTGCAAAGAGCGCGGCGGCCAGACCCCGCATATAGTGGAAGAAGCGCTAAGCTGGCACGCCCGCAGCCTGAAGGGCGAGGCCATGTGAGGCGGCCAGACGCCTGCCGCGCCGTAATAAAAGCTTGCGGCAGGCGGCGCAACAAAATTATAATGGCGAAGACAAGCCTCTCATAAAAAGGAAAGCGCGCAATGGCAACCTATATTATTGGCTATGATCTGACTGAGCCGGGGCGGGATTATGCCGATCTGACAAAGGCCATTCAAGCCTATGGCGCTTATTGTCATTTGCAAAAATCTGTCTGGCTGATTGTCTCTGAGGTTGAAGCTGCCGTAATCCGCGAAAATCTGAAACGCTATCTGGATAGTAATGATAAATTATTTATCGCCAAAGTTTCCGCCCCGGCAGCGTGGACAGAGAATCACGGCGATAAAATCAGTGAATGGCTAAGAACATTTTTGTGACTATGAGGGGTAAAGACGCTTATGACCGAGTATAATACCGATAATATCGTTAATTTCGGCGCTTATGAGAAAGCGCAAAAAAGCTCCGGCAGTAATGACGATGGAAGCAATTTGGAAAAACGCCTGAGCGCCGTAGAACATAAAATGGATATTCTGGTAAAAGACAGCGCCGAGCTGAAAATAAATATGAAAACCTTGCAGGAAAGCAGCAGCAGTATAAAAAGCGCTATGGCTGAAATAAAAGGGCGGTTGATGAATATGCCGACTACGCTGCAATGGCTGGGCATTATTACCGCCATGATTTTCACCATTATGGCGGCGTCTTTTACTCTTATCCGTTTCGGCTTGCCGCATTAAGGTCTGCGGGCAGAAGGCAGGAGCCGCAATAAAATGTCTGAGCCGGCGGGAAAAAGCTTTATTATCGGCGGGCATAAATACAGCGCGCCGCTCTTGCCGGGCGGGCTGTATCTTGTTGCCACGCCGATCGGCAATCTGGGCGATATAAGCCTGCGCGGGCTGGAAGTGCTGGCTGCGGCCGATATTCTCGCCTGTGAAGATACCCGCACCAGCCATATTTTGCTGGCGCGTTACGGCATTCGGCAAAAGACGGTGCCTTATCATGAGCATAATGCCGCCGCCGCCGGGGCGGCGCTGTTGCACGCCTTGCAGGAAGGCCAGGCGGTGGCGCTGATTTCTGACGCCGGCACGCCGCTATTGTCTGACCCCGGCTACCCGCTGGTGAGCCAGGCGGCGCAAGCAGGCCGCGCCGTTATCCCTGTCCCCGGCGCTTCCGCTTTGCTGGCAGCGCTCACCGCTTGCGGCCTGCCGGCGCATAATTTCTTTTTTGGCGGATTTTTACCGCCCAAACAGGCGGCGCGGCGGCAGGTTTTGCAGGCCTGGCGCGCGCTGCCCTGCACGATGATTTTTTATGAATCGCCGCGCCGGGTTGCGGCCTGCCTCAGCGATATGGCTGATATTTTCGGCGGCAGCCGCCCTGCCTGCCTGTGCCGCGAGCTGACCAAAAAATTTGAGACATTTGATCGCGCCGATTTAGGCCGCCTGGCGGAAATTTATGGCGGCGACAAAGCGCCGAAAGGCGAAATTGCGCTGGTTATCGGCGGCGCCGAAGCGGCAGCAGCGGCGCTGTCGCCGGCCGAGACAGACGCTTTATTGCTGCATTTGGCGCAAAGCCTGCCGCCGGCCAAAGCGGCGCAGGAAGCAGCCCGGCAGACCGGCGGCAAAAAACAGGCGCTTTATGCCCGCCTGCTGGCGCTGAAAAAGCGCTAGAGCCTAAAGCCGATAAAGGGGAGCAGTCTTATGCCGCCAACAGAGCCGCTTTTTGCGCCGCGGCGGCGCAAAAGCCCGGCGCGGGTCAAACGCGGGCAAAAAGCCTATAGGCAAGGCTATTGGGGAGAGTTTCTGGCCGCCTGGCTGCTGCGGCTGAAAGGCTATCGCCTGATAGCGCGGCGCTGGCGCTGCGCCCAGGGGGAGATAGATATTATCGCCCGCAAGGGCAAACAGATTGCTATTGTTGAAATCAAGGCGCGCCCCAGCCTGCAGCAGGCGATGGAGGCGCTCGCCCCCAGCCAGCAAAAGCGCATAGAAGCCGCCGCCGATTTATGGCTGGCGCGGCAGCCGGATTATGCGCAATTATCGCTGCGTTTTGATCTTATCGCTGTTTGCCCGCGCCGCCTGCCCCGCCATATTAAAGCCTGCTGGAGCGTTTAAAGCGCCAAAACGGCAAAAGCGATAAGATTATCCCTTGCCGCTAGTGCCTGATTTGAAAACCTATCCG
>Ga0157357_1001098_pt1 | contig 11453 bp, 8 predicted proteins | sample AttcapACBM1_FD_111485 | JGI IMG/M metagenome (GOLD analysis project Ga0157357, IMG submission 111485) | Fungus gardens microbial communities from leaf cutter ant in Botucatu, State of Sao Paulo, Brazil - Atta capiguara ACBM1 | ecosystem: Host-associated > Fungi > Mycelium > Unclassified ... | reverse complement strand
GGCTGTAGAGCTTATATTTCTCCCTAGTGGAGTTTATGCTAATAAACATGTGTTATGTTCTGAATTGATGATGTTTATTAGTATCACATATCTCTGATATCCATGTCTTCAGATTAGATAGCACTCTAATCCCAACTGACATCAATCCAAGAACCAAAGACCATAACCCTACATGCCTCATCAATCTATGAAGTCTAAATGACAACCTCTAAGATGACTGACCATCTAGGATATGTACAAAGTAATTATTATTAGATTGTCATTTTCATATTTAAGAATATAGTTATGATGTATTGTTCTCTAGTCTGATAATCAACTTGAATTGTGCTATACTCATGCTTTTCCATCTAAGCTTCCTCTTTATCCAAAATTACACTTTGTAATACATAGACTAGATGCAATGTCATCTATTGAAGCCAAGATTGTTTTATCCATATAGCATCACTTCTGGTCTTTTTCTATTGCTCAACTTGCTAAGTTTCTCTTCCGTCTTATCTTTTGTATTATCATGGATAATCCAGTGAGTGTGATTTATCTCTAACAATTGGATATAAAGATAATGGTTATTTTTTTATACACCATATATAAGGAAATATTATTTTCTGCTCCACACATGCCATCTTTAATGAGGAACTTTTTCCTAAATATATTGACTCTCATGCAAAAGAGTGCAAATTGTGCAATAAGTTTTTGGATAAAATAAGTCTAGAGATAGAATTATCAGTATCTGATTCTTCTAGAAAAAAATAGACTTTCTTTAGTAGTCATTTCACATACATTCATTCTTTCCATTTAAAACAATTTTTCTACTTGTTCTTCTTTATCTTCTCTTTCTTATAAGTTTTTATTTCCCTCATCTATCTTAGAGTCTAAAAAGCTTACAGTAGAGATTGAAGAAGATAACAATGTTGATTCTAATGTTAAGATGCAATCACTTAGTTCTCAATGACCTTTGCAGCCTACTTTACAGATAAAAAAAATATTCTGAATTAAGGAGGTTTAAGTATCAAACTTATATATTATTTAGAGAAGAAAATATTTATAGAGAACAAGAACATCCTACTAATATCCTGCAAAATCTTTTATAGTAGCCAAGAGAGAAGTTTTCCAACTCCAATATGACTTGTAATATACATGAAAATGCTTGTCAAGAATCATGAAGAATTCATTAGAATACACAATGATTTTCTAATAATCTACTGTATAAGATAGTAAGAATAAATGGGATTGATTACTTATATAACTTATTTAATAATATTATTAAGATAAATAGAACCTCATATAATATCCAGTAGGAAGGCAAACATCCAATTATTGTTGATAATAATGGAAGTAAAATAGACACTCTACCTTCTATAGGTGAATCAGCTGAGCCAGCTATTACTAGCTACTTGACATGTCTTACAAGAGAAGGGGAAGTAGAGCAAATTGACTTTCTTTTAGTACAACATGCAGCAAAATCTTGTCCAATTCTCAAAGACCTTAGAAATAATTGCTAAATTGCCAGCTAATATTCAAAAGAAGTGGTTTGAGTTCTGTCTTGAGAAGTTGAAATTGCTTAAAGATAGAAATGTTTATGAAGTTGTGGATCTTTCTAAGAGATAGAAAGTGATTAAGAATTACTAAGTGTTCAACATTAAGTCTAATAGTCATTACAGATCTCAACTTGTTACAAAAGAATTTTCTTAGCTTGAAAGAATCAACTTTGATAAATTATCCTTTCCAGTTGTCTACTATGAGACAGTGTGTTTATTTATAGCTGTTGCTGCTCTTGAAAATTGGAATATTCATAGTATTAATGGCCTATTTTTATAGTGATCTAGATGAGAAAATTTATATAAAGCAGCCTAAAGGTTCTAGGCTATCTGGCAAAAAAAGAAAGTCTGATAACTTCACAAAGTATTATATGGCCTTAAGCAAGCCAGCTTATCAACCAAGTCTATTGTTTTCAATTCTGATAGTATATAAATCATAACTGTAAGGATCAAAAGATCTTTATAGTCTAATCTGAGTGCTTGAAAAGAGTTCTAGCATGCTTCAATATAGAAACCAACCCAACAAGTATATTATTACCATTAAGCTATATGTTTAAACCTAATGATAAGTAGTATGACCTTAATTTCTGTTAAAAGTACTAGCAAATAGTTAGATCTCTGATGTATCTAATGATTAGCTCACATCCCAGCATAAGATTTGCTGTAGTCAAACTTGCCCAACAAATAGCAAATCCCTCAAATGAGCATTATCAAGCAGGATTACATTTCTATAGATATTTGTTTAATACTTGCAAGTATTAGATAGTCTATGATAAACTCAGCAATGAGTCTGTTGTAGCATACTTTGATTCAGACTGGACACAAGATTCAGAATTACATAAATCTGTGATTGGTTACTTTACTCTTATAGTGTTATAACTTAGGTTCAAAGAGTTAAAATGAAAGACCACTCTTGTATTGAGTAACACAAGAAAACTCAATGGAGTTCTCAGTACAGACTATTCTACCTTATATATACTTGGTTCCTGGTCCATACTATGTTGTATCAAGCCTACCCTAATGTCCATGTGTTATCCACAAGGCCAATATACTTTCGCTATATCATTTATTTTAAAATCTTCTATGACTTTTTCTGCATCACATGATCATGTGACAGTGACAGTGACATAATGTGACCATCCTATGACAGTACCATATGACATGTGACATCATGCTCCATCCTAACCCTAAATAAAATAAAGACAAAAAATAAAAAGAAACTGAAAATAAAATAGAAAGAAAAATAAAATATAGTCCAGTATTTGCAACTCTGACATATGATAGGAATTTAGTATCAACACTATTAGACTATTACCAAGATCAAATAACAAGAATACAATAATGGTCATAGTGGATCAATTTACAAAGATAATCAGACTTAGGAGAATAATAACAGTAGTATTATCAGAAGAAAAGCTAAGATTTATAGAGATAGTATATAGAAAATCTATAGAGTTACAAAGAAGATTCTTAGTAATAAAGGACCCTAATTTGCCTCATGATTTATAAAAGACTTAAGCAAGGTACTGGAAATAAAACAGATATTATTTATAGCATACTATTACAACTCAAAGACTTTAGGGTTGGTCAATAAGAAGAACTTTATATTGGGTTAACACAAGAGAACTCAATGGAGTTTTTGGTACAATGTTTCTACCTTTATATACTAACTACTGATGGTCTATGCTCTACTTCTTTAGCCTACCCTAAAAGACTATGTGTTAGCCATGAGATCAACATATATTATGTATATTATATGATATCATTGTTCTTGGATCTTTTATCATATTCCCTATGACCACATGATCATGTGACTATTACTGTGACTATGTCATGTGACTATATCATTATACTAAACTCTTATCCTAGATTCCAAAATATAAAATAAAATAAAAAGAATGAAAAATGAAAAAGATTTTTTTGGAAAAAGCTTAAGTTCAAACTTTGCAACTTTGACACATACCACCCTCAAACTGATAGTTAAATAGAGAGAATAAATTAGGAAGTTGAAATGTTTTTACAATATTATGACAATTATCAACAAGATAATTAGATAGAATGGTTATCAGCAGTGGAATTCCAATACAACAACAAGAAACACTCAACTGCAAGATATACACTATTTAAGCTTAACTTTGGAAGACATCTATAGAAAGGAGATCTAATAAAGATAGAATCACCAAAGCTGGAAACTTTGCTCAAAGAACTACAAAGAAATTGGGAAATAGTAAAAACATCAATGGAAAAGGCAAAAGAAGCCATGAAGAAGCAGTTTAACAAGAAAAGACAAAACCTTCAAGAGTTGAAGCAAGAGAACAACATGTGGCTGGAGACTAAAAATATCCAATCAAAATGATCTTCAAAGAAGCTGGACCAAAAAAGATATGGACCTTTTGAAATCACAAAAGACATTGGTTAAGAAGTATTTCAGCTAAAGTTACTAGAAGAATAGACAATACACAATATATTTAATAAAGATCTACTAACATAATGCAAAAAACCTCAATTCAAAGGATAGTACATGAAAATAGCACCATTACCAGATATTATCAATGAAGAAGAAGAATATAAAATTGAAGAAGTATGGAATTACAGAAAATGGGGACATAGCATACAATTTCTAGTCTATTGGAAGAGATATAGAAATGAGCATGATCAATAGATTGCAGAAACAGTGTTGCTATATACTAAAGAGGCAATTCGAAACCATTAGACAAAGCTTTCAAGAGAAAACCTATAAAAGAGAGAGATAAAACTCTAAATTGACATCTCAAAACAATACAAGCAACTGAGAAATCAGAATAATATCTTACTGCTTCATAACTACTCCCACTTCTCCTAACCCATACATCACTTGTACTGTCAACAGCATGGATCTCATCATGACTTTGAATAAAGAAAAGAAAGATTGGATGAAAAAACATCACAAAATAATCTGAGGATTGGAAACTATGGCAGATTTTCAATTATAAATTCAGAACCTTGTCAAAATAGCAGATATAGCAAACAATCAGCTAATAGATATCAAAACTGTCTTATTACAAAGTGGAGAAACTCATAGAATACAAATTGGTGGAGATATTTACAGCATATCCAAATAACTTAGGAACATCATTCATAGAGATATGGAGTGACAAGTATTAGCCAACAAATTGGATCAATACAAAGGAAAAGAAGGAGAGGCAGTAGATAAACATATCCAAATGCTACAAGATTCATATTAAGACTTATTAAGATATACTACAACCAATGATTATTGACAAGAGAAAACAAAAAGAAGACACTGTTTAAGATGAAGAAATGTTGTTATGTAAACTATATAACTATTCTCATCAATTTCAAGCAAAACACAACCTCCAGACAGTCAGATGTTACAAGACAAGATCAATAATCTAGAAAAGGCATTGATAACATTTGCAATCACCTGTTAAAACAATTCTATTTACTTCTCTAAGTCATTATCCAAGCTAATGGAAAAAAGAATAGGATATATTAGAATGACATTGCATATCAATTTTTGCAATAAAAACATAATGTAGACACTAGTTATTGAGGAATACCCATCAAAATCTATATAGGAGAACTACTGCACAAACTATTTTTTATAGCTGATTTCATACAAGAATAGCTTATCATAGGACTTACTAAAAAGACAGTAGCAACATATACAGTTATGGACTCATGAAGATATAAACATTAAAATGGGAATATTATTATAATCACTACAATTTATACCTCATGTTTTACAGGTGTTTGTCTTATGTTGGACATGTGTTGGGGTTTGTTTCATTCATAATTCATACTTAACTGCATCTTGTGTTATTCTCATGTTTTATCAGTTAGTGCCTTATATAGTAGTGAAGGCTTTATTATGTTTTCCTCATTTCTCTCTTATTTTTTCCTCAAGGATGCTTAATTTATTCCTCATAGTCTTTAGATATATAGAGTTTTAGATACACTTCTGTATCCTTATGCTCTTAATGTTATATGCTAAGTCTACTGTGTAATATGTGATTGTATGACTGTTTGTGACATCATACTAACCCTAACCCTAGGTTTCAAATAAGAAAATAAATATAAATGAAAATAAGAAAGAATAAAAGAAAAACAAAGTCTACCATCTTTAATTCTAACAACTCTTTTTCAATGTCTTTCTAAAGTTTTTCACTGGAATCAAGTTACAGACAATATCTTTTCTATTTCCCCATATATCCAGTAGTTTGAGTTAGTTTTTGTAAAAGAGGATTTTAACATTCTTCTAGATCATTGAAAATAAGGCTATGCTATTAAACTTTCTGGTGTTAAGTCCAAGTATTATAACTTAGGCTCAAATGCTAAGATAAAGATATATAACCTATCTTAAACTAAGTACTTTTAATAGTTTCTATGATGTTCTACTAAATCACATGACTATATGACCATAACTATGACATATATGTAACATATGTCATGCTTTGTGATACTTGTGACTATCACATGTCATACCCATTTAAAGAAGGAAATAAGAAAACTATAAAAGAAAAGAGAAATTGAAAAGAAATCATAAAAGTAGATGTTGTCTAAGTTCACTCTGAGGATTTCTGACACCAAGTTATCTAAAGTGTATTCCCTGCTCTTTATGAAGCAGTCAGAGTTAGATGTATTCATTGCTAAGAATCTCTACACTAGACAGATATGACCTTTGAAGTCCTCTATGGCTACACTAGTCTTTTTTATCAAGAAAAAGAATGGTTTTCTCTGCTTGGTACAAGACTACAGGAACATTAATGTAATCATAATCAAAAACAAGTATTTGCTCTTGCTGATCTTTGAGCTTGCCACAAAACTCTAAGGTGTCCAGTACTTCATGAAGCTCAACATATGCTGGGGAGAGTGAAGCAGAAGACGGTAGTAGTGATCAAGAAGATCAACACACGAACGAAACTGCAATCCCTGGTATTCAAGTTGATTAAATATTCCCATCCACACCCGTACACCGATCCGAATTCGAGTATAACATACAAGTACTGGCTCATTGGGTACAGATTTGAGAAGTATCAGGAGCTTTGAAAGCATGTTGAATGATAGTAAGAAGCAACAGAAGGAGAACAAGTTAAAGGATAATGAAAAGAAAAGGAGGGAGGAGGGGAAAAGGACCACAGGACAAAGGATCATGAGAAGGCAAAGAACGAAATGGAGAGAGGAAAGAACGTATCTGCTTCTGCCGACAAAATGCTCCGAGGAAGAGCTTGGTGGATCGTTTGGCGAGTATTGGTGCACGGGTTGGTGTGGCCAAGGTATATCATATTTACCTTGAATAGGACTCCGCAGATCACCGCAACTTACACCGAGTGTGCACATGACACAGTCACGCGCTGCGTCACTTCTCGTCTCAACGACAGGTCACCCTATGCGAATCTAATATCAGTAACAACGTCTACGGCATCCCTTACTGTATCAGCAGGAGCGTCATTGGATGATGACAACGCCAGGTTATTGTATCCACCGTTTATGGAGTGTAGTGTAGATGAGCTAAGTATCGGAGAAGTCAGAGAATTATTGAGTGAGTGTAGGAGGTTGGTGGAAGGAGTGAGAGAATTGGATAGATTCTATACCGAATAAGATTCAGCGTTAATAAAAGGAAAATGATACACCTGACTGATTGGGCCTACTCGCTCACACTCATTTGACAAATTTGCATAAAACACCTTTGCTCTTTGGTTGGAATCTGCTGTGATCTAGTCTTTCCTTAAACAGCGACACCGGGTGAAAGAGGGATTTCAGCCTGATTTGCTCGGAGAATGACCCTGGAACGCGATAGTCTTATGCTAGATTCTCTGTATATAGAGTTCAAGTTCACCCCAGATTCATGAAGTCTCTATCTTCCTCACTACCGGCTCAGCTAAAGTCGCTTTCATTTGACAATAATTAGCAAAGGGTCCGGCCGAGGACAGTCATAGAACCTGAGCTACCTATTGACAGAATGACGACATAAGCTTGGGGATTCTCAGCAAAAAAGGCTTGTGAGCCCCAAATCTTGTGATCATGGGGCTTCTTGCTCACACAAAATTTTGACTTCAGAGTTCGCGTCAAGTTCTCCCAAAGGCTTCCTATCATCACATAACATTCTCGGGGGCATAATGCAGTCATTTACAAATGTCCCTTGACTAGTCCATCAAGCCAGTGTTACGAATCAAAGTTTCAGCCTTCTCTGAACGCGGTGTGATCCTACATGAGAAGGGTACAGGGTATCTATTGCAGCTATGAGCAGGCGCATATCGGAGGAGAGGCAGAACTCACGAGAGCAGCCCATTTGTCATTTCAGGCTTAATCTCAAGTTCTTTTCCATCATCATCCAGAGCGGGTCGGATATCGTAAACAGTCAGAATATGACATATGAAAATAAACAGGGAATTCTGGGCAAAGAACCTCCCAGGGCATATCCTCCGCCCATACCCAAATGCCACAGCCGTGGGATCTCGCACTGCAGGGTCATTCTTCCCGTCTTTCAAGAATCTGTCAGGGTTATACACAAATGGATCTTTATACGCTTCTGTATCATGCAGGATTGACCTAAGGAGAGCTTAAGTCAAGGACCGCACTGAGGGAGAGTGAACTTACCAAGAGTTCCCGAAGATAGTAGTCCCTTTGGGAATGTAGTATCCATTATATTCATCTGCTTCTGTTGCCATATGGGCCACAGCTGGATTGAATTAAATCATCAATGCTATCCGGAAAAATGATTGATAAATACCCAGGGGAGTGACAAGTTGCCATCTCAGCGATTCTTTCACCATGGCATTGATATATGGGAGGTTTGGTCGATCGTTGAATTCGGGCAGACGGTTGCCAATGACCCTGTCAAGTTCCTCTTGTGCCTTCTTCTGGGCCTGAGGATAGAGTGCCATGGCCATGAAAAAAGACTGAACTGTTGAAACAGTCTAGTGATACAGTATTTACGGAAGATCGACAACCGAAGCATATTTCAACTCACTGTATCCGCCCCGCCTATTCCAAGATGCTTTGAAATTTGATTTGGATTTGATGATGGCGGAAAAACTCACCAGCAAAAGCAACTGCACATGTATTGCGAGCCGTCATCTCTTCTTCAGCGCGATCAGGTGATGTTTCATCCGGTAATTTCTCGATGAGATTGGCTGCAATGCAAGGTTCGGCTGTACCTTGCCTCTGTTCTGAATGTGGGAACACGACCAAGGATCAATGAAATGTATCCTACCAACTGCTCCTTGACTATGTTCCAAGGCATGTGAACAAGACATTCACCGAGTTTCCGCCAGTAGTTAGCCTTCCTTTTCCATCCAGCACCCGGAAACCATGCAGGGATGTATTTCATAGAAGGGAGTAAGTCAACGAGAAATGCACCCGGCTTTCCTACCTCTGCATGAGCTGCGACCACAATTTCAGCAATCTTGACATAGTCAGAATCATCGCCTTCAGGTATGTTCATTCCATAAGTCAACTTGAATATAGTCGAAGCGAATGCACTGGTAAATCAGCTTATCTAGACATTTGACTAATTATTATATGATGCTCACTTACTGTCGGATATGGAGCATGAAATCATCTGGAGAATTGAGTAGGCGACGAAGAAAGGCCCGGGTCGTGTTAATTTGAGTTGAATGATACCTGTGGACGATGTTCTGATGGAAATAATTATGGAAGGCACGGCGATGACTTTTCCACTGCAATCCATATCGATGGAAACCCATGTTCCACATAAAATCCATCCTGCTTTCCAATGAGCGTGTCCAGACATAAATGTAGAAAAGACGACGGACAATTCATTGAACATGAGCAAACGTGGACGATCAGAGTAGTTGGATGAGCGTTTCTCGAATAGATCATAAGTCCTTTCCACGCTCCCGAGGACAAGAAATGGCTGGCCAAGTATCTTGAAAAATACCATATCTCCTATGAGTTGCACGCAATGAGTATGTAGGGTTCTGATCAATGCAGGACATACCGTATATCTTTGACCATTGATCAAACGTTTGCCATGACTTGTCGGTGGGCACGTCAAGCAGATTATCAATGATCGGGTAGCCCTTGGGACCAGGTGGTAAGGGCAGCCTATTGGAATCGCTTCCATGTCCCCGGAGAAAGCGAGAGAGCCACCATCCTGTAATGAGGCCACCGCTCCATAGTGCAATTGTAAGAGAAGAGAGAACCATAGAATGGTTCCATATTTCGGGCCTTAAATGTTCCGAGAAGAGATCGATTCGTTCTCAGTTTCCGAAGAGAAGCCATGAGACTGCTGTCATTTTTTTCTTGGTTTCTGATGCTGACACAAAAATTGGGCCAACGAACTCGATGAAGTAAGACTTCTCACAGGCTGTCCACCCCGCAAGATTCGGATGACAAGAGATGCTTGTCAGAGAAGCAGGATCACGAGTGGTGGAAGAAATCTTAAAATGGTCACTGACCCGGCAGACATTCACATGTCAAGTTGCCATAGTGACACTATACATTGATATCCCCATTTTGCCCACTTATGTACACAGACAATTTTTTGTGCCTCAGAAAGAGGTTTTCAACTAGATAACAACTATGTGAGGCTGTAGCAATATGCTTAGATAAAACAAAACAGAGAGAATATTGAATATCAGAGCTAAGACAAAAAATAAGTGCAAAATAAAATTAGACTCTATAATTACATATCTTGACTATGTCACTTCTTTCATTATCTTGCATAGTAGCACCTAACATAAAAATTGTAGACACAATTACTTCTAGTTCTGAAAACCTTCTATATTCTTCTAACATTCATACTAAGAATACTCAAGTGAATTCTATTTGTTGGGAACAGACCAGCCACTGAACCAGTTATACTAAAAGTATACAATGTCAAGCTTAGCTTTGACATCTGGCTGGTACTATATATATACTTCATACTGTACTTCTGACACTATTATGAATTCTAACAATGTTATGAACTTAAGCCCTTGGAGTTGGATGCAAGAACAAACTCTTGTATTAAGTAACTCAATGAAGTTTCCAGTATAGACTAGTCTATCTTGTATATAATAGACTGTAGTCTGTGCACATACTACAACTTGCCTATTACAAAATGAACTACTCACTTATTTGTGATATCTGAACCTTGGGTACTGTTATGACTTAAAACACAAGTGTTATAGTCAAAAGTAAAATCTTGGATTAGATTAATTACAAGAGAACTTGATGGAGTTCCTAGTACAATGTATCTATCTTATATACTATACTATACTACTGTACCTACCCTACCCTAAAGACCATGTGTAAGCCTTAAGGCCAACATGTATTAAGTATATTGTATGTTATTATTGTTTTAGAAGCTTCTATTACTTTCTATTGTGACTACATGACTGCATGACTGTGATAGTCATACTAAATCCTAATCCTTAAATAAAAGTGAAAATAAAAATAAAAACAAAAAACAAAAATAAAGTTTATCATTTATGATTCTGATAGGTATACTTTCAAAGAATTATGAGTAATTTAGAAGTTTAATAATTGATATTATTAAGTCTAAGATCTAATTCTCAGATATAGAAGTATTTGTACAAAATAGTGATAGTCTGTATACAAGCTATTTCTGTCAGAGTTGAAAATGGTGGACTTTAATTATTTTTACTTTCTTTCTTATTTTCTTTCTTATTTTCTTTTTCTTTTATCATTCTATTGTTCTATTTTTAGAACTTAGGATTAGGGTTAGTCACATGGTGCATGGAAGAGTATAAAAGGGTCTGAGAGAATGATATTATACAACAGAACTAATATCTGTTGACCTTAAGGCAAACATATGGCTGTTTAGGATAGGATAGAAGTAGTTAGTACAAACCATGGAGTTTTGGTATAAAAGGTAGATAATCCTGTATAGAGCTCTCTATCAAGTTCTCTTGTATTAATCCAATATAAGATTCACTCTTTTGATTAACT
>Ga0157357_1001096_pt1 | contig 11461 bp, 8 predicted proteins | sample AttcapACBM1_FD_111485 | JGI IMG/M metagenome (GOLD analysis project Ga0157357, IMG submission 111485) | Fungus gardens microbial communities from leaf cutter ant in Botucatu, State of Sao Paulo, Brazil - Atta capiguara ACBM1 | ecosystem: Host-associated > Fungi > Mycelium > Unclassified ... | reverse complement strand
GAGGGTTTCTAGCTGGGTATGTATTATGAGTGTAGTGAGATAATGTGCTATTCCATGAAAAGAAACATTGATATTGCAAACTTGTATTTGTTATTTTTAGAAGAGAGGATAATTTTGGTAAAGATGGAGAAGGCAGTAGTACTGTTTGGGCTCTTATCCAGTTAGAAAAAAGGCATTGTGAAACTCAGCAGTATATTCTTTAAAGGAGAGACTATTGTAGTTCTTCTTATTCATCTAGTATTACTGTTAAATTTTCAAGTTAACAAAGATAGTAGTAGCTAGTTTGACTTGGTTAGTAACCAGCATATCTCTATGGATAAAGAAGGATTTACAGGTCTAGACCTACTATGTAATTACTTCAATAGTTATGTTCCTAACTTTGAGAACCAGGATTTTTAAGGAGGCTAATTGTGTGACAACAGTCTTGAGATAGAGACTAACTATTTTAATCACTGTTTCAGTGATTTTTGCTGATGAGGCTGATGTTTGTTTAGAAGCAGATATCTTGTAGTATGTTTGTGGTATGCAGCAGCAGCAGCAGTATTTTGGCAGTATATAGTAGTAGTAGAGTTATAGTAGAGTACTATAGTAATATGTTATATACCTTCCAACATCTATACTCTTCCAGTGTAGATAACACTCCATTTCCAATCACCATCAATCTGAGAACCAAAAACTTTATATTTCTCATCAATTCCATGAAGTCCAAATAAAAACCTCTATGATGCCCAACTACCCAGAGTATGTGCAGTAGTAGAATATCATTAGATTGTCACTTCCATATTTAAGAATATAGCTACTATATACTGTTCTCCAGTCTGATAATCAACTTGAACTATGCTATATTCACATCCTTCCATCTGAACTCCCATTATCTGAAGTTACAACCACACAATGTATAGGTTAGATGTAACAATTATAACCAAGGTTGTTTTATCTGTACCATACCACTTCCAGCTTCTTTTCTACAACTTGGCTCACTAAGTCACTCTTCTGTTCTGTCTTCTATGCTGCTATTATAAATAACACAGTGAGTGTGATTTGCCTCTAACATAATAGTGGAGATAACAAATTTGAACTTGCTGCAAGTAACAGCAGTGATGGTAGAGATGACTAGCCTTACAGTACCACTGATTGTATCTGTACCTAACTATAAGTAATAAGAAATCTGGGAATAGATGGCTATTTGTATAAGTATGCAATTTTTGATAGTCCTTAAGAAATTCCAAAACAAAAGTATAAGCCTAAGAAACCTCACTCAAATTAGCTATCTATAAATGGGAGCTCAAGACTATAATGTTTGAAATTAAGAATAAGAAAGCATTACAGGTAGCTTTGAGTATTGTATAGTGTTTAGCCAAATAGTGTGATATAGATACAAAAAGAGAAAATATTATCTTATTATATCTGTATTGTAGTAATCCTCAGGATTATAGTAATCTCTGAAAGATCAGTCATTGCAAATTTAATGAGCTTTTATAGCTTGATACTACTGAAGATATTGAAGGTGTGAGCTTTAGTTCCTTGTGAATTCAAGAAAGACTTAGGAGTTTGATTTTTTAGATTATTGGCAATGTAACTGAGCATATCTGCCAGCTGATTATTAGTTTGTTGACTCTACTAGTATATTGAGCAGAAGTATTGACAAGAATGAGAAGGTTGAGAAGGTCTGAGAGCATTCTTCCAGTTTAGATTATTATTTATAGGAATAATGCTAGATCTTGTGACAAGTAAGGCTGTTCACATACCTTGAATAGTACAAGTTGGAGATTGTAGAAAGAAGTATTCCTATTGGCTAATTTGTTTTGATCACTATGGAGTATTTAGAGAGAAGGCCTTAGCAAGGTATTTACTTAGATGAGGGGTAGAGTTGAAGAATATCTTGAGAGATAGAACAAGGTTTGAATCTAAGTAAGTCAAAGAATTGTATTGGGAAAATACTATTAGAATAGACTATACTGTTAGAAGCAGTTTATATTTGGAGGTCAAAGTTCATGAGATTAGTCAGAGTTCAATAAGTATGAAAACTTATCAAAGTCTGCAGTGTTATAGACTTCTCAGAACAATCTTGGTTTCAGCTTATATACTATGCTGTCTATATATCACTCGGTCACAACTTCAGAAATTGAAACAGAGTTCAACAGAAAGTACTGATAGAAAGAAGTATGTTGACTTAACACTAGAGATTAGTGTTAATTATCAGACTGGAAATTTACAGAGTATTTACCAGTTCTTGAATATGGAGAGATATGCTAAAACACTTACTCATTTACTATATAGTTATGTAGTCATTCATATCAGTTGAGGTTGGTTTTTAGGCCTAGTTCTAAGCTAGGTAGATATTTGATCAAATTAATTTACAGAGAAATACTGACTGGTATGAGGTTGAGATAGGAGTAAACTTTACTATAAAAGACTTGTAAAGTTTGAAAGAAGATAATACTACTATAGAAAATAGATTATTTATGGAATTAAACTTGGCATATGATACTAGGTCTATGTGTAGCTAGACTTTTTTATCTCACTATCTTCAAACTTGTAGCAGAAGTAGCCTTAGCTAAAATCTTCCTGCTATTATTGTTACTGTTGTAGTGTAAGAAGTGAAAATAAGGGACTTCAATTTTATTTTATTTTATTTTTTATTTTTTATTTTTATTTCAAATTATTTTACATTTTCTGTTTTTAAAACTCTGGGGTTAGGGTTAGAGCAATGATCTGTCATACTGTCACATCAATCACATTTGATGGTATGGTCACAGATCATGGAACATAAGGGAAAGAAGTAGAAGATTCTAGAAGAAGTGATGTCATACAGCATGTACACTATATGTTAACCTCATGCCTAACACATGGTGGTTTATAGTAGGGTGCACAGTAGTTAGCATGGACCATCTGAATAGGTATATAAGATAGTCTACTTTGTATAGAGCTTCCTATTAAGTTCTCTTGTGTTCTACTTTAATACAAGAGTTTTGTCCTTTTATCCAACTCTAAGGATTTAAGTTCATAACATGTAGTTTATTTTTATTCTTGGGCATTATTTCTACCACTTAGTCTTACTTCCTCTCTCTTACCTTCTTTCTAATATCTGCCCAAATTCATTGTTCATTCATACTACTAATCAATACTTCTTAGAGATTGTTCAACTTTCATTATTTTTTGAATATGTCTACTCATTTCTCTCTTGAATTCTTCAATCAATGCTTGGTCCTCATATTCACTGCCTCTGCCTGTCTGTTTGAATTCTTGTATAAACTTCTCCATAGTCTTTAGATCTTGTTCAATCTTTTAAATTTTACCACTTTTGCCAACTTATTGTTTCTTTTTCCTAACTCTCTCTTTAGCTCAGCTAAGAATTTCCCTACCAATCCAAATTGTACTTCTTCTATTTCCATCTCCTCCAATAAGTTTTCTTTTTAAATATCTGCTGATTCTTCTTATATATATGTTAATCTCCACTATACTTGTTCCTCCTCTATCTTCTCATTCCTCATTTTTGTTTTTATATATAGTTTACATGCCATCATAAATTCTACTACTTGCTCTACCTCTCCATTGAACAAAGATAGTCTTGCTATCTCTTTATGTCTCTCTGAAGGCTATGATTTTAGAGAAACTGCTATTAGGGCAACTGAACAAAGTCTGTAGAGTTACATGAGGTATATGTTTTAGGGAGAACCTAAGTTATATTATCTACATGAGAAACAGGGCAGGGCATATCTTTAGGAGAAACCTAAGAGGACAGAATAAGGTCTCTTGAGGACAGCAACTATCATAAATACTCTGTAGTATATTCTAATCTAGCAGAGCTATGCTAAAGTAATCAAAGAATAATAGGGACCAGATAGCTAGAAATTTTGATGGAAACATTTAGAAGGTTATCTAGAAGGGCAGAGAATATGGAATAACAATTGTAGAAGTAATGGCAGCTAATAGATAGAGTTTAGGGTGTAAGTGTAGTAGAGTTGTTGTAGTAAATACTACAGAGTTGTTTGTGGAGTTTGATGTCTGAAATAGCCAGATCAACATTGCAAACTTGGGACAAGGTTTAGTATTGGAGAGTACAAAAGAGTCAGGTTCCCTTATAACTGCTTCTTCTCCCATTAATATTACTAGTTGGTTTCTTAAAACTACCATTTGCTCTGCTTGTTGTACAATTAGAAGCTACAACTACTTTGTCAGCTAAATAGATACTTGTCAACTCATTGTAGTTGTATAGAGTAATGGTGGTGATGGTAATAATAATGGTGATAATATGGATAGATAGGATAAAGAAGCTAGTAAGAGAGAGGAGACAGTGCTGCTTTCACTCTTTATCTCATACTCAGAAGTTGACAAAATCTTGATAGGTGCTAGTGGGTATTCTTCTTATTCCATCTCATACTATCTACTAACTATCTAAATTACTAACTTCTGCTCTAATCAAAGTGCAAACTATCTTGACTTAATGTTATATATACTAAGTCCAACCCTGAAAATAGTCCATCTTCCATAGTGGTGTTATTCTTTCACACATCTATTCTTAATTTGTCCTCTATGGCAATATTATCCTCTATCAAAATCCCATGAGTACTTGGTCTTTCATGGCAAAGTTTACTTCTTTTCAGGCTTGGTCTTCTATGGTAAAGTTCTCCTATCTAACTCCTTTTAGTATTTCACCACTGAAATCTCTGCTTGGAGCTGTATTCTGAGATACCTAAGTTCTCTTAATATCATACTTGTATATAAGAACTGGTAGATACACTGTATTCCCCAGTCTGATAATCAAATATTGTTAAATATCAACTCTGGTGTTTTATAGAGACACAATTTCTTATCAAAACTTACTTCCTTGAACTCTGGTCATCTCCTGAAGTTACAATCCTATAGTAGACAAATAGCACAGCACATAAGTTGAAGCCAAAGTTATTCTACAAAGTCCATGACTCCACACTTCTTATATACTTGGTATAAACTCTGTTATGATTCTAAGCTTGGCTCAGGTTACAACTTGGGCAAAGGTTTGAGTAAGAGAGGAGAGGATGATCAATTGGTAAAGCATAAGGATACAGACTTAAATCTACAGCTATATATACTTAATGACTATAGTGAAAGAAGAAGACATCTTTGAGGAGGCAATGAGAAAAGAATGAGGAAAACATGAGGAGGCCTCTACTACTACATAAGGAACTGACTGATAATATACAATGAGAACACAAGGCATAGTAAATATGAAATATCCCCTAACACATGTTCAAGAAATGAGGTAAACATATGTAATACATGAGGTATCAATTATAACAATACTTCTATTTTAGTATTTATATCCTTATGAATTTCTTGTTCAATCCATTAATACTAAATCTCCAACTATGTATGTTGCTATTATCTTCTTGGTTAGGTCTATAATGAGTTTCCCTTGTAAAGAGTTGGCTATAAAGAATGGTTCATACATTGATAGAGATTTCTCAATGACTGATGTTTGCCTTATGTTTTTGTTGGAGGAATTTAAATGTTATATTATTCCAATTTGTTCTTTTTTCTATTGGTTTGAATGGTTTTATAATGAGCTGGAGGTAAGAATGGCATTGTTCTCATAGAAGATTATAGCATTTTTAATGCTTTTTCCAGATTGTCAATTTCTATTTGTAACATTTCTGTATCTGGAGTAACAGATCCACTTGATTCAAATGAAGATATAGCATATGGTTTATAAAGGAACACTTCTTCATCTTGAACAACACCTTCCTTTTATTTTCCTTTATTTTAAGGTATCTCTTGTGGGATATTTTGATATACTTCTTAATAAACCTCATGTAAGATTTTAATGTGTTCATCAACCATCTCAACTCCTTTTCTTTTACATTGATCTGGTTTGTCACCCAATAGTACTTTTATATAATATGCTTGTTTCTCCATATCTCTGTATATAACATTTTGTAATTCTTTTAATATATTGTAGATGTCTCCACCAATTTGTATTTTATGCATTTCTCCTGTTTGCAATAGTATAGTTACAATATCAGCCAATTGGTTGTTGACTGCATTAGCTATTTTGATGAGATCTTGAATTTGCAATTAAATGTCTGCCATTGTCTCTAGTCCTCATATTATTTTGTAATATTTCTTTATCTAATCCTTCTTTTCTCTATTGAGAGTGATGATAAGGTTGATATTGTTAACAGTACAAAGAACATATGGGTTAGAAGAGGAGAGATCAGTTGTAAAATTAGTTATTTGTTGATTGCTAGTTATGCTTTGAGATGTCAGTTTTGAAGTTTTATCCCCCTTTCTTATAGATTTTATCTCAAAAGCTTTGTCTAATAGTTTTGAATCACTTCTTTAGCATGTGGTAACCCTGTTTCTGCTATTCATTGACCATGTTCATTTCTGTACCTCTTCCATTATACTAAGAATTGTGTGCCACATCCTTGTTTTCAGTGATCTTGTACTTTAACTTTATATCTCTCTTTCTTATTGATAATGACTGGTAGTGGTACTAGTTCTATGTGTTTTCCTTTGAATTAAGGTTCCTTGTATCATGTCAGTAGGTCTTCATTGAATACATTGTGTATTTCCCATTCTTCTGGTAATTTTAGTTTTAGCTGAAATACTCCTTATCCAATATTCTTTGTGATTTTAAAAGATCCATATTGCTTTTGGTCCAGTTTCTTTGAAGGCCATTTCAACTGGATATTTTTTGCTTTTAGCCACACATTGTCTACTTGCTTTAATCTCTGAGGATTTTCTCTTTTCTTGTCAAATTGTCTTTTCATCATTTCTTGTACTTTTTTTTTATTGATAACATCACTACTTCTCAACTTCTTTTCAGCTCTTCAAGGAAAGTTTACAGATTCTGTTTCTATAGTTAAGTCTCTTTTCTATGGGTGTCTTTTATAGTTAAGTTCAAATGGTGTATATCCTGTGATCAAATGCTTCTTGTCATTATATTGGAATTCTGCTACCAATAACCATTCTGTCCAATCATCTTGTTGATAATTGATGCAATGTCATAAAAACACTTTGACTTCTTGATTGATTCTCTCTGTTTGTCTATCTATTTGAGGGTGATATGCCATAGATAATATTCTCTTCATTCCTAGTGCTTTGTATAGATGTTTTATAAACTATGAGGCAAACTGGAATCCTCTGTCACTTAGAATTTTCTTTGGTACTTCATGCATTTTCCATATATTGTTCCTGTAGATTTTAGCTATTTCTTTCAATGATATATTTGTCATTGTTACCTTGAGTCTGGTCATCTTTGTAAATTAATTTATAAAAACTACTATAGTATCTTTGTTATTTGATCTTGGTAGTAGTCCAATAATGTCAATACTAATCTCTTGACATGGTCCTTGAGGAATTTACAATATATATAGTTCTCCTGTCTTCTTTGTATATTATACTTTATTTTGTTGACATTTTTAGCATCCTTAAACATATTTTTTGATGTCAGTTTTGATTTATGGCCACCAATATGTCCTTTGAATAAGATCAAGCATCCTTTGTTATCCTGAATATCCTATATCTGCTAGGTTGTAGTTCTCTTGTAAAATTTGTTCTCAGATTTGTTAGTTATTTGGAATATAGATTTTTCCATCTACATATATGATGCTATTGTTCTTCCATACTTGTCTATCATCCTTTTCAGGTTCTTTTTGTACTTCCTATTTCCCAGTGTTGTTCTTTCAAATTTCTTCCAGTAATGTAGTTTCTTCTACTACTTATTGCTTTTCAAATATTGCTATTTCTGCCTTTGTAGTCTATCTTCTTGTCTATAGATTGTCTTTGAGTATCATCACATCTTTGTTGTATTTCTTTGTATTGACTTGATCTTTTCTAAACAATATGTTCACTTGAGTATTTATTTTCTCTAAGATATGTTACAATATAAAATTGTAATCTTACAATTTGAGATATTATCTAGCCTGTCATCCATTGAGTTTTTGTGATTTTCTGAAATATTTGAGATTCTTATATCTCATAGTTCTCTTCTGCTACTTGCATTGTCCTTAATAAAAATGTGATTGACTTTCATTTTCCTTCTTGTTTCTAATATAAGACTCTTCCTATAGTATATCCCAATACATTGTTTTCTATTCTGAATTTTCCTTTTCTTCTAGGCAGAGTAAGTATCAGTTGACTAGTGATTTTATCCTTTAGTTCTTTGAATACTTTCTGGTGTTTATCTTTCTATTTTCATTCCTTCTTATTCTTGAGTTTGTTGAGTTTATTGAGAGGTTTTGCTATATGACTGAAGTTCTTAATAAAGTATCTGTAGAGATTTGTGAGCTCTAAGAAGCTTTTCATGTTTTCCATTTCTTAACTACCTTGACTTTGTTATTTTCTATTTGTACTTCTCCTCTTCCAACTACTACTTCTAAAATTGGTATTTCTTTAACATTGAAATCACACTTCAACTGTTCAAAACAAAGATTATATTTCTCTGCTATCTTTGAAAATCATATTATCCTTTCCTTTAATTACTTCTTGGTCTTGGCTGGTATTATGAAGTCATCCATGTAGTTTGCAAATACTTCTTTATGTAAGAGTTTCCAGAATATAATGTTCATTATCTGTTAAAATATCACTGGTGAGTTGCATAGTTCAAAATACATCACTTTTGGCTCAAATAATTCCTTGTTCATTAAAAATGTTGTCTTCTATTTGCTGTTTTCTTTGATTTATATATTGTTGTATCTCTAAATAAGGTCTAATTTGTTGAAGTATTTTGTGTCCTTAAGTTTGTCAATTACTTCTCCAATTAGTGGTAGTGATATCTTATCCTTTATTGTGTACTGGTTCAACTTCCTATAATCTTGTACTAATTGTAAAGATCTATTCTTCTTTAGAATATGAAAAAATGATACTATATATCTTGAACTTGATTTCACAATTAATCTTGCCTTGAATTGTTTGTCCAACTATTGATTTAAAGCTTTTTCTTTCTTAAACATCATTGCATAGGCCTTAGCATTTAGTTCTTTCAGTGTTTCTTCCAATAGATTGATTTCATGACCCTATTTTCATTTTTCTAGTAACTTCTCAAATTTCTTATTGAATAGATAAATGAAAGATTAAATATATTCTAGCAAATCTTCTGGATTTGTTAGGTCTATTTTCTTTTCTATTTCCTGGTATTCTTTATCTGTTTCCTTCATTGGTATAATTCTCCTGGTTCTAGATTTGAATGAGATGTCTTGGTACTGTATCTTGTATTTCTTCAGATATTTTGTAAACTATACTATTCCCTTGTTTTCTTATCCCAATTAACTTCTAAATCATATTTGACCAACCAGTTATATTTTAAGAACATATTTGTGCCATTTAGATCTGTTACTGCTACATTAATTTTTTCTATATATTCATTGATTTCTAGTTCCAGTAGTATAAATCAGATTAATTTTCTGTTTTTAGTTTTTTCTGTATTATAAACTTTATATGATCTGAATAAAAGTGCTATTTTAATTTGTTCCTTCTTTACTAGTTGCTTATCTATACCTATATATATATATCCTAAGTTAACCAGTATCTTAAGCCATAGTTCTTTTCTATTTGATGTTTTCATATTTATACATATGTCGAATTCCCTCTCTTTATTATTTCTTCTTTGTAGTTGCTTCTTTATTGTTATTCTCTTTGTTTTCATTATGGAATACTTCTTGTATGCTTTTGTTTTTTATCTTCTGTTCTAACATGCAATTCTTTGCAAGGTGTCCCACTTTGTTATATTTGTAACACTTCCTTATTTCTTTCTCTTTCTTTGGCTTCCTACAATCTTTCACCATATGTTCATATACATTGCAATTGAAATATCTAGGTTGATTATCTTTATTATAATTATCTTTAGTCTTTCTAATATCTATGAGTACTCCTCTTTCTTCATAGGTAATTCCTGATCCCATTTTATATTTTTAGTTGATTTGTATTCTTTTCTTACTGAGGTAATTGCTACTTTCTACTCTTTAAGTGACTCTAGTACTGCTATAGATAGATATCCCAATATTATATTGGTTTTGATATTCTTCTTTAATAAGAAAATGACATGCATGTTATTTGTCTCAACCTTCATGGCTAGTATTTTGAATTCTATCATGAAATTTATAATATGTTTCTTTCCTTATTTGAAGGTTTCAATCTTTTATTTAGTATTTGCTATCTTACTCTTATTACTGAACAATGTTTTAATTTCTTAACAAATTTGTTCTAGTCTTAGACTTTATCTTTATCTTTTATTTAGTTGATTTTCTTCTATATATAAATTTCTGCTATGTCCTTTCTAAGTCAGACTAATACTGTTGTGATCTTGTTATCTATTGCTATAACTGAATGAGAAAAACATGAGAAAGTCTCCACTATTATATAAGGCACTAACTAATGAAAACACAAGGTACAGTAAATATGAAACATCCCCTAATACATGTTCAAGCAATGAGGTGAACATATGTAACACATGAGATATTGATTATAACAAACTCTAAGCAAACTCTGCAGACTTTTACTCTCAAATGTGAACTATACCTAACACTGAAGAAAGTTGTTTCATACTAAACAAGATTTTAAGGATGCTTGTTGTTCTCCTGTATGTACAGATCATGAGGAAACCTGCAACACAGAGTTGATACTAGAAATATTACAAGTATACTACTTTGATACTGCTCAAATGATGAGTATATCTAGATAGAAGCCTAAGTCCAGTCCCTACTATTTACAGCCACACTTCCAGTATATGACTGTCTTTCTTTAAAGTCTAGGATCTGACTTGTTTTCTCTTGAATAAAAGACTAAGCTGCCTTTTGGTCAAGGATGAAAAGAGAGTAAGAGAGAGAAGAGCTTTATGCTAAGCAATTTCAAGAAGACTATTAAGTTCTAATATTATGACTTAAATCCAAGTGTTAGGGACAAAAGTGTACTCATGTATTAAGTAATATAAGAGAACTTAATGGAACTCCTACTGCAATCTAGCTAAACATTAGTCTGTGTACATACATACCAATCTATTCTAAAGCTATGACTAAGACTTTTTAGTAAGTTCTATAATGTCCTGTCAAGTTGTATGACTATGTGACTGTGACAGATGTGACCATTGTTTGTGACATCACATTATGCTTTCTTGGCTAAGTCCATAAAAAGAAAAAAAGGTAAAAATAAAGATGAAACAACTAAGTTTACATTGCTAAATTCCAACATTGTTTACTATTTATTTCCCAGGCTCCATGCACTTTGTCCATTTAGTCTTCTACATCTCCATACTCAAACCTGCTACTTCTAACGACTGGGAAAGTTATTAGAAATCCTCAAAGTAGACTTAGTTATTTTTTATTTTTTTATTTTTCTCTTATAGTTTAGTTTTTTATTTTCCTTCTTTGAACTTAGCTAAGGGCATGATGTGACATTGTGATGTCACATATGTCACTGTTACACAGTCATGTGACTTGATAAACATTATAGAAACTACTAGAAGGACTTAGTTATAGCT
>Ga0157357_1001095_pt1 | contig 11468 bp, 12 predicted proteins | sample AttcapACBM1_FD_111485 | JGI IMG/M metagenome (GOLD analysis project Ga0157357, IMG submission 111485) | Fungus gardens microbial communities from leaf cutter ant in Botucatu, State of Sao Paulo, Brazil - Atta capiguara ACBM1 | ecosystem: Host-associated > Fungi > Mycelium > Unclassified ... | reverse complement strand
TCCAGACCTAAGATGGTTTGATAGTAACTAGACAAAGTTTGAAGACTGGTAGAGAGAGATCTGATTATTTCTCAAAAACAACAGAGTCATAGTAATAAATGACAAGATCACCATAGTACTAGCCCAACTTAGAGAGAGTGTAGTAGGAATCCATGTGCAGAAAGAAATTGACCAGATAGAAGAAGAAGACAACATTTAGGACTGAGATGATTCTGTTAAAGAAGTCAAGACAGTATTTAGTAATAAGTGTGACAAAGTAGAACATCTTACAAAGAACTGCAGACCAGGATAGAAGATAAAGAACATGTTATGACCTTAAGCTTGGCTTAGATTGCAACTTAGGTAAAGGCTTGAGTAAGAGTAGAAGAATGATCAATTGGTAAAGCATAAAGATACAAGACTGTATCTACAACTATATATATCTATTGACTATAAAGAATATATTATGCCTTCTTGAGAAAACAATGAAGTAGAAAATGAAAAAGTGTCTACTACTATATGAAGTGCTGACTGATAGTATATGAGGGTAAGGTAAGGTGCAGTTTAATGATAAATCAATGGAATAAAAGTATACAGAAAGAATCAGATGAAAAAGACAGCAACAAAGATAAGGGTTTTGTCAGAGGTTTGGAGTAGGCATGATTGTTATATGCCAAGTCCACTCATCTAGAAAATACATCTTTGCAGTACATTCCTTGTCAACAAATAAAGCCCACATTTTATAACAGCTACCTTACTTGTAATATATTTCACAGTAGTGATGCAATCATCTGGGTATTCTATCTTCCATAACAGAGATATTCCTATTTGACTCAGCCTTCCATGGTGGAGTCATACTCCTGTCAATATCTTAACACTAAAACCTCTGCTTAGGGTAATAGGAGTTATACCACTGGAACCCCGAGCATCTCCTATAGTAGGTATTAGTATATAAGACTAGTAGCTATACTATAATTCGCTAGTCTGATAATCAATAAAGATAAACTCTTATTGAACTCAATCCCTAGTGTTCAATAGCAACACACCAAATCAGCACTCATGCCTATCTTAGACTTCTTCCTATTTTCTGAAATTGTGATCATGTGGCAGACAGACAGTGTAGCACATAAGCTAAAGCCAAGGTCATTCCATAAGTCTGCACATCTCTGAGTCTACCTCATGGACTTTTACCCCCAGTGTGAACTGTGCCTGATAATGATACAATGAACTTCTGTACATAATAAAACTCTTAATTAATATGTTATTCCACATTAGAGAAACAACAAAGAAAGGGAACTCAATATGTCTACAAATGTGAAAACATCAAACAGAAAAAAACCATAGCTCAAGGCACTAGTTGACTCAGAATATACCTATACTGAAACCAATAAATAACTAGTGAAAAAAGAACAGATTAAAATGGAACCAATGAATAGGTCATTTGAGGTTTTTAATGCAGATGGAACTAAGAATGAAGAAGTAATGAGATTTACACCACTAGAACTAAAAATCAACAAACAAATAGAAAAAATTGACACAGTGATTATAGACTTAAACAGCACAGACATTTTCTTAGGATATAACTGGTTAGTCAAACACAATCCAGAAGTAAATTGGGACAAAGGAACAGTACAATTTATGGGATGCTTGAAAGAGTGTAAAACACAATACTAGGATATTATGTTCATATTAAAGACTAGAAGGATACAACCAACATAGATAAAGAACATCAAAAGATTGGCAAGGAATTATAGATCTAACAAACCTAGAAGGTTTACTGGAATATATTCAACCATTTACACATTTGTTTAACAAGAAGAAATTCAGGAAACTATCAGAAAGAAGAGAATAGGATCACAAAATGAATCTACTGGAAGATGTGCCAAAAGAGTTAAATACCAAAGCTTATGCAATAACAGTCAAAGAATATGAAGCTTTAAATCAATGGCTAGAAGAACAACACAAGGTAGAACTTATAGGTGGAATCAAGCTCAAGATATGTGGCACCATGTTTCTACATTCCAAAGAAGGATGGATCTCTATGATTAGTACAGGACTATAGAAAGTTGAACCAGCATATGATCAAGAACAAAACACTATTACCATTGATTAGAGAAGTAATTGATAAATTCAAGGATGCAAAGTACTTCAACAAATTAGATCTTATCTGAAGGTACAACAATGTATGGATCAAGAAATATGATAAATAGAAAGCAGCATTCTTAACAAACAAGGGACTATTCAAGCCAAAAGTGATATATTTTAGACTATGCAACTCACTAGGAACATTTCAATGGATAATAAATAGTATCTTCTGAGAACTTTTACATGAAGGAGTACTGGAAAACTCTATGGACAACTTCATAATACCAGCTAAGACTAAGAAGAAATTAAAAGAAAGAACTATACAATTCTTGAAAGTGGCAGAAAAATATAATCTCTATTTGAAATAGTCAAAATGCAACTTCAATGCTGAGGAAATACCTATCTTAGGAGTAGTAGTTGGATGAGAAGAAGTATAGATGGAAAATGATAAAGTCAAGGCAGTCAAGGAATAGAAGACTCCTACCATGATAAAAGAAGTAGAAAGCTTTTTAGGATTTGCAAATTTCTACAAACACTTTATTAAGAACTTCAGTCATATGGCAAAACCTCTCAATGAACTCAAAGACAAGAAAGACTGGAAATGGGAAGAAGAACACCAGAAGATATTTGAAGAAGTTCTATCTCAGAAACAAGAAGAAAAATAGAAACCAATTGTGTTTTTATTAAGAACAATGTAAACAGCTGAAAGAAATTATGAGATATATGACAAAGAACTACTGACCATAGTGAAAGCTCTGACAAAGTGGAGACAATGCCTATTGGACACTAATGAAAAGTTCAAAGTCTGGACAGATCATGAAAATCTCAAGTACTTCAGGAAACCACACAAACTCAATGGATGACAAGCAAGATAGTATCCCAAACTGCAAAATTATGATTTCATTTTGTGACATATTTCAGGAAAAACAAATGCAAGAGTAGATATTTTGTTAAGAAAGGATCAAGTAGATACCAAGGATGACAACAAATACATTAAGACATTCAAAAACAAGCTATGAACAAGAAAATCAGAACAGAAGCAGAAATAGTGATGTTCAGAGGAAACCAGATGATAAAAGAAAATGTATTATTAGAAGAAATCCAGCTGAACAGTATAAGAGAACAAGAAGTATAGAAGAAATTAGAGAAAAAATACAGACAAGTATGAAAGAATAATAGAGTGGTGTACATAGAAGAAAGAATATATGTCCCAAATAACTGGAAAATTCAAGAACAAATCTTACAAGAAAATCACAAATCAGCAGATGTAGAATATTCAGGACAGAAAAGGATACTCAAGTTAGTCAAAGCAAAGTACAACACATGAAGAAGACAGGAGAACATTATCCACTGGAAGTACCTCAAGGATCATGACAAGAAATTAGTATTAACATCATTAGACCACTACTGAGATAAATAATAAGAACATAATAGTAGTTATAGTGGATTAATTTACAAAGGTGATCAAACTTAGGGCAACAACAATAGCAGTATTATTGGAAGAAATTGCCAAAATCTATAGAGATGATATATGGAAAATTTATGGGGTTCTAAAGAAAATTCTTAGTAATAGAAGATCCCAACTTGCCTCACAGTTTATAGAAGACTTAAGTAAGGCACTAGAAATGAAATGAACAATGTCAATGGTATATCATTCTCAAACAGATAGTCAAACAGAAAGAATTAATCAGGAAGTTGAATTATTCTTGCAGTACTATGTGAATTATCAGCAAAACAATTGGGCAAAATGGTTATCAGCAGCAAAATTCTAATACAATAACAAGAAACACTCAGCTACAGGATACATACTATTTGAACTTAGTTTTGGACAACATCCATGGAAGAGAGATCTAACAATAAAAACAAAATTGCCAAAACTGGAGACTTTCCTTGAGGAAGTTGGGAAGTAGCAAAGATATCAATGGAAAAGGCAAAAGAAACCATGAAGAAGCAGTTTGACAAGAGAAGATGAAATACTTAGGAGTTGAAACAAAGAGACAATGTGTGGCTGGAAGCCAAAAATATTCAGATGAAATGACCTGCAAAAAAGTTGGACCAAAAAATATATAGATCTTTTGAAACCACAAAAAACATTGGACAAGGAGTGTTTCAACTAAAGTTACCAGAAGGATGGGTGATATACAACATGTTCAATGAGGACCTGCTGATATGATGCAAGGAACCCCAATTCAAAGGATAACACATGGAAACAGCACCACTACTAGATATTATCAATGAGGAAGAAAAATATGAAGTCAAAGAAGTATGGAATCACAGAAAACAAAGATACAGTGTTATATCAGAAAATGCTTTTCCATGCAAACAAGTAATCTCCTAAGGTTTTTAAGCATATAAGACCTCTTTGAAGGTATTAGTAAGAAGATATTACACTCCTAGATGACATCTCAGGTCCTCTCAAGTGAACAGCAGTCAAGAGGCGGTATGGTAGCTGTTAATCAAACCAGATCTTAAGTAGAAGAGATCTTTAAGAACATGAAAAGCCACTTGTGAACAACTAGCTACAAAGTATGTATACTTATAAGAGAGATTTACCAGGTCACAAACATTTGGATGGTTGAATAAGGCAGGAATGTACTATATTAGAAGCTGACAGAGTCCAGAATAGAGGAGTGAGAATGAATGGCCATGAAAACAGTAAAGAAAGAATGGAATGAGCTCTTGTGAGTAGGAAATAGATCTAATCATAACTCTAAACAAAGAAAAGAAGGATTAGACAAAGAAATACCACAAAATAATTCAAGGATTAAAAACCATGGCAAATATTCAATTACAAATCCAGAACCTTGTTAAGTTAGCAGATGTAGCAAACAATCAACTGGCAAATATCAAAACTGTTCTATTATAAACTGGAGAAACTCATAAGATACAAATTAGTAAAGATATCTACAGCATATCTGAAGAACTGAGAAATGTCATTCATGAAAATATGGAGTAACAAGCTCACAATATTCAAGTACTATTAGCTGACAAATTAGACCAATACAAACTGTACAAACTATTCTTTATAGCTGACTCTGTACAAGAACAGCTTATCATAGGACCTGTCAAAAAGATGATAGCAACATATGCAGTTAAAGATCTAACCTTGATGAATTTATAAGAACATGAATGATAAAGTGAAAGTATTGTTACAATTAATATCTCATGTGTTATGGATGTTTGCTTCATGTTTACCTTGACTCAAATATGAATTGGGGTTTGTTTCACTTTTGACTTATATTTACTGTGCCTTACACTTTCCTCATATAATATCAGTCAGTGCCTTATATAGTAGTAGAAGTCTTCTCATATTTTCCTCATTCTCTCTTCATTGTCTCCTCAAGTTATTCCTCATGGTCACTAGGTATATATAGTAGTAGATACATTCTTGTATCTTTATGCTTTACTAATTGATCATCTCTTCTATTTTTTCTCAAGTTTTTACTTAAGTTGTAATCTAAGCCAAGCTTAAGATTATAATGTCTAGTTTTTTCCACAACTGCATTCATATGTTTATCACTGGTCATGACATTGTAAGATCATGGGTGTATATTATTCTGTTGTCTAGAAGAGGTCTGGTTTGTTTGAGATATGGTAAAGTTTGACTGGTACATCTGTTGGCTATATTATTACTATTACTATTGCTTTTATTTTCCAAAACCAGAAGGGAATTGACCTTGTTTGCCTCCACCTGGCCAGTAGCATTCTTCAATAGGATGACCAGGTCATTGGTAGTTGGTGTTTGAACAAACAATCTGTTAAGGACTATTTTTTTTGTAATATAGTGGGAGATATCAAAGAGTTTAACCCCTTTCTTTCATAGCTGCTAATCTGGGACTAATGTATATTAAGTTGGATGAGTGCATCTATTGAGGAAGTAGATATGTATAACATAGTTATGATAGAGTTTCAGAATGCTGGCAGTGACTCCAAAATAATTGTGCAAAAAGATATATCATTAACAGTTCCTCTTATAGCATTGATCTTTTGCTAGAGTAAACAAAGTCATGCAACATAGCTTGGAAAATTGTTACCATCACAGAAATGCAAATTTTTAAGCTATTCCTCTGCATGCAATTTTACCATCTCTGATACATTATCATATAGTGTTGTTAATGATCACCAGAGTTCTGCTGCTGAACTAGAGACATTTACTTCAAGTTCAATTGCATTTCTGATGTCATACAATAGTAAGCCTTTAGCCCAGATATTTCATACCTTCCATTTGTTAGCTGTAGATTCATCAGAGTCCTAAAATATAGTTTCTGTAATCATGGGATTAGGTTTTATAGCAGTACTGTCTTTAGATGACTCAGAAGTGGTATGACTTGTGGATTATATGTCATATGTCAAGTCCACCAATTCTGAAAACATGTCCTCATAGTAATGATGCAAAAATTTGGGTATCTGGTCTTCTATGATGGAGATACTTCTATTGAATTTAGTCTTTTATGATAACATTCTCCTATCTAATTCCTTTCAGTGTTTTATCACTGAAACCTTCTATATTCTTCCATTGTGACCACATGATCATGTGACAATGACTGTGACACATGACAGGTTTGTGACAGTTGTGACCCTAACATCACGCTAAACTCTAAATAAAAGAGAAACAAAAATAAAAAGGAAAACTAAAATAAAATCCATTGTTTACAATTCTGACAATATATCTGACTTGTATATAAGATTAGTAGTTACACTGTAATTTGCTAGTCTGATAATACTATCAGATGCAGTTCATACCAGAAGATAAAAGCCTATGGGATTTGTTTAAAGATGTGTAGAGTATGAAAAACTCCATACTAGGAGATTTGTCAGAATGATTTTGTCTTCAGCTTATGTGCTGTGCTATCTGTCTATTACATGGTTGTAACTCCAGAAAATTGGATGGAGTCTGAGATAAGAGTGAGTACTGATGTTGGTGTGTTGTCATTGAACACTGGAGATTGAGTTCAATAGAAGTTTATCTTTGTCAATTATCAGACTAGCAAATTACAGTGTAACTACTAGTCTTATATACAAGTCAGATGTATAGAAGATGCTAAAGAGTTTCAATATATAGTACTGAGTGAAGGTTTCAGTGATAAAACACTGAAAGGGATTGAATAGGAGAATATTATTATAGAAGATCAAATTCAATAGGAGTATCTCTATCATAAAAAACCAGATATCCAAATTGTTGTATCATTGCTATGAGGACATGTTTTCAGAATGGGTAGACTTGACATATGAAATCTTGTGAGAGTGGCAGAATCTTTGATAGACCCATTAAGATAGCCTATAGCACCTCATACTTTGGCAGCCATTATAATCAGGTTTTTGAATGCAATCCAATTTGTTCTGTCAAATTTGTTATCTTTAGTGAGTAGTCCTTGTGATGTACCTAACATTTTGGTTGTAATGGTTGTTGTAATGGTGTGATGTTGGTAGTGTTCAGTTGTCAAAGGTGATATTGTAGTTAATTTAATTTGAGCCAGGGCCCATAACCTTTTAGAAAGTATACTCAGTTTGAGGCCTGAAAACATAAATGGCTAAGATTCATTCACTCTATACTGTAGTCCTTTTGTACTAATAAAAACTGTGATGGTCCAAGCATGATAGAACTATACAGTTCTGGTCCAAGTATTACTGGCAGTCCATCAGACCGATCGAGCTGATCTAATTTCATAGATATCAAAAAAAGGAAAGATAATGAAAAGAATAATAATAGAAATTTGCCTTGGTGTTTCACTTAGTCAGAACATTATATACTACTCCATGTGGACACTCTTAGTCATTTGTAGCTGTCCACAGTTCACTGGGTGATTTCTGAGTTATCAGAGTGATTCCTAAGGTTGCTAGGACCCCTTATTTGTCACCTGCACTTCAATTTTATCATTATTCTTCATTCTATTGCTTATGGACTTATCAGATCAAGGGGATGTGCACTCTATTAGATTAGAAGATTACTTAGTCAGTACAACTCCCTGTGGATGCATTTTTGACTTCTAGTCATTTACAGTTGTCCACAGTTCACTGGGTGACGTGATATCTAAGTTATTGGAGTGATCCATAAGGTTGCTAGGCCCTGTTGTCTGTCACCTGCGCTCCGATCTAACAGTCAGAGATTGGGTTGGTGATTCCACTGGCTGCAGTCTGTAGATACCTGAGCTTTCAGATCGTGCTCGAGGATAATGTAATTGCATCACTAGACTGGTGACCTCATGGGGGCTGGTTTCGTTCTCAACTTCATTGACATCTGTCTGTCAATTAGTCTTTGGAAAGGCTATATTTTGGGTCTCAGAGTAAGTTGGCGAATGTTGTCATCTTTTACCACATGTCCACAGCTTCGTAGTCTCCAACACTCGCTCACGGACCATCGCTGATATGTATAAATACCATAGGAGGTCATAGGGAGTCCTCATTCCATTCCAACTCTAGTTTTCAATACACCTTTTACTCAATCACCGGATTTTGCAACACTACCAAGTTCACAGATGAAGAATATCTGGCTCAATGTTGATCCTGTACAGAATCATTCTCTTCACTCCAACTCTTCCATTTCGACTAAACCACTAGGGTCTTAGGGTCATGATGATGCAATCGCCTTGATGCTTGCCATATATTGCTCAGATGTTAATCTGATAGGTGTCTCAACTGTAAGTATGGCTCACTGAATCAGATCTTACATTAATTGAGCCTGATAGACACACGGCAATGCACCTAGTAGCCATACCGCCCTCAATGCCGCCAAATGTCTACATGCGTATAATGCTCCTGCCCATATCAAGGTCTATCCAGGTGCTCCAAATCCCCTCATTCTCCCTGCTAAGCACGACCCGGAAATTCACGGGGAGGATGGCCTAGGAGGCGTCCAAGGTTTACCGAGTGCAGATGAACCAGCGGTCATCGATCGCTTCGTCAAGATCTACAGTGAGAATGAGCAGGTTGGGTTGGTCAGAGCCCTTGAAGGCATGGTCAACGAGATCAGGAAGACCTGGAAGGGCGGTAAAGGAGATAAAGTAACAGTAATTTCTAGTGGACCATTGACCAATATTGCTCTTTTCATCAGCGTTTATCCGGACTTGATTGAACAAGGGGCAATCGCCGAATTTGTGTTTATGGGAGGTGGCGTTGGTCTCGGAAATAGGTCTGCTGTGGCCGAATATAATATTCTTACTGATCGTACGTCGGTCTAAGTTTATCCTGTATGCTCGCTCACAATACTTTCTAGCGCATGCAGCACAGATCGTGTTAGACTCGTCTGTCAAAACTACGATGATCCCGATTAATGTCACTCACAAAGCGATCGTCACATATGAAATCCAGCACTGTTTACTCGCTGGTGTATACCCTTCTTCAATATCGACACCCAACAAGCTCATACCTGGGTCACCCTATCCTCCCCTTCCAACTCCTAAAACACCGCTCCGACACACACTAGGCACTATCATCAATTACTTCGCTTCGTCGTACAAGTCTGTCTTTGGATTCCCCTCTGGACCTCCATTGCATGATGCCCTCACCATTGCGTATGTTCAGAAACCTGAATTGTTCCAGGGTAAGAGGTATAGAGTCGATGTCGAACTGAATGTGGGACACTGCATGGGCGAAACAGTAGTTGACATGTGGAATCATAAAGGTTTGAATGAGGAATCGTGGGGTAGAGAAGGAAAAAACTGTTTTGTAGTGCAAGAAATGGATGTGAGTGTGCTTTTACTTTCTATGTCAGTTGGTCTCACGGAATTTTAGGTTCCCCAGTTTTTTGATTTATTTCTCAATTCCGTGGAAGCCTGTGACAAGGTTTCGCCTTTGAATTGTAAAATTTGAGTGTCTTGTTGGATAGAATTGAATATAAAATGCTATAGTTTACAAGGAAGACATTCAACCTCAACCACAAAATTAGTACAACCCTTATCTATTCCTCGCCAGTGTTAGAAGCGATCTTCTCAGTCTCATAAATAGTTAGTGTGGACTTAGTTGTAGAATTGTATTAGTACATCACATGATTGCATGTTGTTGTTGTTTATTCCTATTTTCTATACCGTAACAAGCAAACTAGTGCTAAGACATGGTGGGCGTTCGAAGTAATTACGCCCCCTCCGCAGGGTGGTATCTACATTTCTAAGATAAAATCAAATAATAGTTCAGAGGTATGATGTGGAGATGTCTGGTTGAGAAGAATGTTAGAGCGGGTCAGGTTAGTAATGTTGGCTGTGGGAGTGAGCACGGGCCAGTGGTAACGAATAATCATAAACTAGAAGAAAAATATGAGAGAGAGTACAAGAGCATGGTGAGGGAGTGGTGGTTGTGGCTTGATGTGATGCATTGGTTCCAAGGCTATTCCTAGTCATCCTCAGGGTCTTCCATATTGTGTTCAGCAGCTAGGGAGTCTTTCATAGTGGGTGGCTTCCATCTAGGTAGACCTGTCCCACTCTTGGTGAATGCACCTGATCTCTTGAGAAATTTGCTTAGGGCGGCTATGCCTTGTTTTGTTCCAAGGATATCTGGTATATATATGGAGCTTGAGACATTGCAGAGGATTTGGCAGTAGTTCTCATATTGGGAGCACATGTTGATAATGTGCTTATGTGTTTGTATTTCTTCTCCACAAGGGCAGGATATGCTTTCTGAAGCAACTGTGGATTGGTAGTAGTCTCCAAAGTAGCCATGACCTGTTCTGCATTGGATAAGGCAGCCAAAGATTTCTCTTTGATTATACAAGGCTTTAAAATGGGGGGTAGGTTGAAGAGATGGGAGGATGCGGTTTGCAGGGCTATATCATCCATTTTGAGGTCAATTTCTCTATATTCATTTCCATTTGGTAAGCATATATTCACATGCTCGATGGCTTGCTAAAGTGGTTGTAGTATTAAATTGGCTCTGGAGTTTTGCAGCTTCTTTCGCTAATTTATCAGCTTTTTCATTTTCTCTGATTTTAGTATGACTAGGAGACCAGGAGATAAAGAGATGGTAGTGTGGTGAGGAGTTGAGCCATTTGAGAGCCATTTGGTAGAAGATTGTTATGATCTTAAATCCTTAGAGTGGGATAAAAGAACAAACTCTTGTATTAGAGTAAATACAAGAGAACTCGATAAAGAGCTCTTTTACAAAATAGTCTACCTTATATACTCCTATAGATGGTCTGTGCTAACTACGGTGCACCCTACCCTAAATGACCATGTGTAAAGCATGAGGCCAACATGTGATGTCCATGTTGTATAACATCACTTTGTTCCAGAACCTTCTACTTCCTTCTCTTAAGTTCTGTGATTGATGTTGTGACCACACCATCAGCTGTGACAGATGTGACAGTGTGACCGATCACTTCTAATCCTAATCTCAAGTTCTAAAAATAGAAAAATGGAAGATAAATAAAAAATAAAATAAAATGAGCAAAGAAAATAAGGAAAAACTAAGTCTAT
>Ga0157357_1001093_pt1 | contig 11471 bp, 14 predicted proteins | sample AttcapACBM1_FD_111485 | JGI IMG/M metagenome (GOLD analysis project Ga0157357, IMG submission 111485) | Fungus gardens microbial communities from leaf cutter ant in Botucatu, State of Sao Paulo, Brazil - Atta capiguara ACBM1 | ecosystem: Host-associated > Fungi > Mycelium > Unclassified ... | reverse complement strand
TATTCATGATGTTCCAATCATCCTGAGATCCGCCGCGCCAAATCCCGATGTCGTCCAATGTCCAGGACTGATAATTGCGTATAGCAAGATCTGTTTCCAGAGTCTAAAGTAAGAAAAGTAAGAAATTGATGGTAATGCAAAGACACAGTTGCCATACCACGCACTGGAGAGATAGAAAATTCCCCAGGGTTCCTGTTCTCGTCGATCATCGCTGTCAACCTGGTGAGCTCCCTAAAACTATTTCATAGATGAGAAAGCCATGAACTTACTAAGGCTTGTGTGTGACCTATTGCATGGCAGTCTTAAGCCCAAATGCTTGAGCTGTCCGAATCGAAGCTGAGAAATTAGGTCACATATCTCCTCAATATCCGTTGTGGAGAGGAATAAGTCAATTGATGTCAAGTTAGATCTCATAGCAGAGACCAAGGCTATGATGTAGTCCCGATTCATATTGCCACTGGAAGTCAGTTTAGAGGACTTACCACCGAAGATGTCAAGGGCCATGTCCAAGAGTTCATCGACTCGCGCTTCGAAGTCTATTTTAATGCAGCGGACAAATGGGGCCAGGAAAGGCTCGCTAATGACAATCAAAATTCGTTGAGCACCAAGGAATAAGAAGTACTTACCTGATGTGCTCGAGTGTCCGACACGTCGAGGGGTCTATCCATTTATTGATTTTGACGTTTCCGTAGCGTAACCGTAGGGCGCGATAAAAGATTTCACTTTTCATGAAGGCAATTCGCATGAGGTCTTCGTTGGGTATCACCTCAGTAACGGTATCCCAGATCTCTCTTGGGAGGGTAGGGAAGGAATGCGTATCCGTGTGTTGAGCGTATGTTGGGGTGGTGGTGGGTGAAATGTTGGGGTGGTATGCTAGGAAGGCCCAGACAGTCGAAGCTTTATAGATCTTCGGATGTTCTTATCCAGGAAAACTCAGGGCATGGTCTTGGCTTTGCACTGCGTTCTGTCCCACAGTGTGTCGAGTTTCGAACTCAAATTCAGCCACAGGGCTAATAGGGTACTCCAAGAGAAAGCTAAGATTAGACATGTGGAGTAGATCTGTGAGATGAGACCAGTCGGGGCAGAGGGCAGATTTGTGGACTATACAGGCATCATTATAGCGTATTGGAGAAATGTCATTCATTACTGACTGACTTTCCCAGTTCAGGGGACCGTTCTGGTTGTAATAATTGGATACTTCTGGCCTACACGAGCCTCACGGTTTGCCTAACCAATGCCATACTGCATCTCGAGACTTCAAAGACGTGGGCAGGTGCCTTGTCACGGGAGGAGTGCCAACTTAATGATGAGTGTCTCTCCCTAGTTGCACGTGTCAGATATAATAAGCCTATTTTTACCCGGTGGTCAACCCGTCCGATTGGAAACAAAAGAAACCACAGTTTGTTGACAGATAAACGGGGTGGTAACAGCAAGATACGCATGTATGACATACTAATGTGTAACGGTGTTGACCGGCGAATCGGGATAGAGTGGACCCTGTAAACTGATCGATAAAAATATAACAAGAGAATTTCTACCACACCACTTGTGTCACAGACAGTATTTCGATAATTGTAAAACTCTCAGCCAGCGTTCCAGAATATTGGAATGGACTGTTGTCCCTCTTACGACTAGCCTACCTCCATCTCTCGATTGTCAGATGTACGGGGCTCGCTTACCTTTTCGCTGCGATAGATTCAAACTGTTCCCATCAAGTTCCCAGTTCACTTTACTCATTTTCCCAAGCCAACTATGTGTAAGCGTCCCCTGCTTTGAGTGTGACAGTACAGTTAATTTCGTCCGGATTGATGGTGGCTGATTGAGTTTGGAAATTCTTATATTCTATCCCGATTCGCCGGTCAACACCGTTACACATTAGTCTGTCATACATGCGTATCTTGCTGTTACCACCCCGTTTATCTGTCAACAAACGAGTATCTTACACGTATTACTCAAACTCTGATGTAGTCATATTCTTAATAGGGTACACTACCCGATAAACTTGTTAGTCTTAGGTAGAGGAGTAAGTAATAAAGGATACTCTACTCACCTCAGTGTCCAATGTAGATATCATAATAGGGTTTGATCACATTAACACCACGCCAGAGAGACGCGTGGTTAAAAGTAAACGACTTTCTTCGTAGATCTAGATGATTTCATGGTGCTTGATTGCGCACTCATTTTGAGTTCTAGTATCTTTCTTTTCTTTTCTTCCGACTGGAATTCCTTTTCTACTTCTTGTTTGCGTCGTTTGAATGTGTGGAAGTCATCTTCGTCGGCACCTGGACGATTGCCAGAGCCCATGACTGTGAGGGTGCTGATGCTATCTAATGTAGTCGTTAGGTCAGAACTAGAGGAGGGTCAAAACAGAACGGACCTTTCCTCCGAAGATCGCAGTCCTTCGCCAAATGGGTTTTTTGGCCGCAGAGCTTACAACAGCCGCCATTCGGATATATGCCTTTTTCTTGGTTTTGTGCACACACGGATGCCAGGTGACCCCTGCCACTACAAACGAAGCAGGAAGCGAAAGGGAGAGGGTTTGACTCGTTGGCTGTCTTCTTACACTTGGAGAGAGAATGTCGGGTTGATCCACACCTTGTAGATTGGTCAGGCAGGGGCAGGGTAGACAAGAAAGAGAGATGTACCGATAGCAAATGCCTACAAGCTTCTTCCTCTGGTTATCTGCTCCATCATTCATACCCTGACATTTGACGCTTGGGCAATCCTTGGCAGCATGTCCCCTTTCCCTGCAAGCAAAACAAATGGTGTCGGCTAATCTTCCTTGTATCCGTTTCTGCCGTCGCATTTCTGACGCTAACAGTCCTGCAAATTACGAGGAGGAATCTGAATGAGACATCGCTGATATGAAAAAGACAGTTCGGGCTCACGTCGCTGCTTTTTATCTTTTTCCATATCCTTCCATTTCTTCTTCTTCAAAGCCTTTTTCGTTGGATTGGCGGTCGCATCTACAACAGTATCCTCATCACCTTTTGCTGCTTCCACCTCCTTGTCTCCTTCTACAGAAGGGATACTCTGGGCCGGCTTTTTCTTCCTAACCTTTCTTTTCTTTTTTGGTGGCTCATCGTTTGCGGGCTTTTGGCTTGATGGATCAGGATCATCGTCATCGGGTGACAGGGGGATTTTTTCATCTTCAGGTTGACCAAAGCCAGCTTCGAGATAGGCGCGTTTTCGACCGAAGTTTGTGACTCGAGTCATGTTTAAAATAATGGTTTAAAGCTGTCGAGAGAAATCAGTACCACAGAGAATCTAAATCACGTTGGTTGTGGTGATATTTTGACGTATTTGCCTTTCGATAAGAGAAATGGCCGCAGTCAGAGCCCCGAGCACGCGATGCAGGTTCCAAATTACCCAGTCTACCATGCATTCCTTTGCTTTGCGCAGGTTCTACATCGTCCGCTTGGGTTGTGCTCACGCTCTTCGCCCACAGTGTCAAGCGTTTGGTCGGTGTCGGGCTTTGCTGCCGCTTTCACGACCACCTCAGCCTACCAAATTCCAGTTCTTTGGCCACCTTGCTCGAGACAATCCGACAACAGCTAATTCTTCCTCAAAGTATATAAAGGAAAAGAATGAACCTCCTAAACAAGAGGTTCATCATCCGACCAAAGCAGAACAGCGGCGCAGTGATTGGACTATCATCAAACAGCTACTTTCTAACGTCTGGCCGAAAAATGATTGGCATACCAGAGGGACTGTATTGTTCGGTTTCATGCTACTCATATCTGCAAAGGCGCGTACATTCACCAGGTACCTGAGGGGTTCCCAATGACTGGTTCATAGTTATTAAACATTCAAGTTCCAGTGTTATTCAAGACAGTCGTTGATTCTCTTAACATTGATTTGGCGTCCGGATCAACAGTGTGGATAATCGCCGGTTCCACAATACTTGGGTGTAAGCTTATTTTATACACTTATGCCCTCAGTACCGATTATCGTGATCAGATGGCTTCGCCCGGATAGGTGCAACGCTCTCTGGTGAACTGCTAAACTCAGTTTTCGCCAACATCGGTCAACGTGCTATCCGGAAAGTAGCTCGAGAAACCTTCGAGCATCTTCTCCACCTCGATCTAAAATTCCATTTGACTCGCCAGACTGGCGGTCTAACCCGTGCTATTGATAGGGGAACGAAGGGGATTTCCTTTCTTATGCAGGCAATCTTATTTCGAATTGTTCCAACCGCGTTAGAAATCTCGCTGGTTTGTGGAATTCTGGCGAGTACTCTCCCAAGGTCAGGGCATAAGTTCTTTAGACTGAGCGTTAGGGGTAGACGTATAAGTTTGGTTGGAACTTTGCGGCCATTACCACCATTGCCCTCGCTGCGTATACCTGGTTTACGGTCCGTACAACCTCATGGCGGTGCGTTCAACTTCTTGCTTTTGATTTCTTCTTCTCAGTTACGACATTTATGTAGAACTCGTTTCCGTCGTGAAGCGAATCAGGCAGATAATAAAGCCGCGACAATTGCTGTCGACTCGCTGATCAATTTTGAGGCCGTCAAGGTACAGCCTCTATGATTCATTGTTCCTCAGATGCCCATCTTTCAATAGATATTCAACAATGAGAAATATGAGGTTGGTCAATATGATACCCACCTCCGCAATTACGAGAAATCCTCAACCAAAATCACAACTTCACTCGCCTTCCTTAACTCGGGTCAAAATGTCATCTTTACTTCTGCCCTTACTGGAGCCATGTTTCTTGCTGCGCAAGGTGTCGTTCAAGGAACAATGACAGTTGGGGATCTCGTCATGGTTAACCAGCTCATTTTCCAGTTATCTCTCCCCCTCAACTTCCTCGGTACGATTTATCGCGAGATGCGACAAAATCTACTCGACATGGAAACATTGACAACACTCGTCAACACCAACACTCCTGTAGCCGATCCACCTGGTGCTAAAGCTCTCGTACTGGCAAAGGGCGGCTCGATCAAATTCGAGAATGTCCATTTCGGTTATTACCCTGACAGGCCGATCTTTAAAGGGCTGAGCTTTGATATTCCAGCTGGGAGAAGAGTAGCGATTGTCGGTCCTTCCGGATGTGGAAAATCAACAGTGTTCCGACTTCTGTTCCGATTCTATCACCCATCTTCTGGGCAAATAATGATTGATGGACAAAATATCTCCACTATCACACTTGAATCTTTGCGAAAGAGTATCGGTGTCGTTCCTCAGGATACACCATTGTTCCATAGTACGATCTTGCATAATATCCGATATGGTAAACTTACCGCGACGGACGAGGAGGTCGTTGAGGCGGCGAAGAAGGCAAATGTGCATGATAGCATTTTGAGGCTTCCAGAGGGATATGATACGAAAGTTGGAGAGAGAGGCTTGATGATTAGTGGTGGTGAGAAACAGCGGCTGGCAGTAGCGAGGGTGCTGTTGAAAGATCCTGAGATCTTGTTCTTCGATGAAGCTGTAAACCTTCAACCTTTCATACTGAAGTATGTTCTAGCACTGACATGATTATGCAGACATCAGCGTTGGATGCCCATACCGAGTCCGAACTCCTCAAGTCTATCTACGCAGCTCTGCTCTCCCCCTCACATGGAAAACCACGTACTAGCGTGTTCATCGCACATCGTCTTCGCACAGTCATTGAAGCTGATCTGATCATCGTGCTCAAAGACGGACAAGTCGTCGAACAGGGTACACACGAAGAACTTTTGGCAATAGGTGGACTATATAAGAGTATGTGGGCACAACAGAGCTCGTTTGGTGATGAGAATGTTGTCATGGATGGCAGCACGAGTGAAGGTGGCATGTTGGATCAGAAGGAGGTTGATGAGAAGGTGAAAGTATGAGGATTTGGGAACTCGAGAGTTCTTGATTTTGATTTGTCTATTTGTATATAACTAGATACTAGATATTAGATACCTCTCTCTTATCATGATAATGGTATGACTCACTAAGCTCACCGTGATATCCACAACACCTCCCTCTTCTGCTGTAAATCAGTTCGTTTGTTACGGAATAATAAATATCACGTGATAATCACTTGCTAATACACACAAACAATGTTTTGTTTGAAAATCTGAACATTGATCGAACCGGACCTCAAATTTCAGAGACAAATGCAATAATGGTGAGCAATCTCAAATTCTGCACAATCCGTGGCTTAGGCCATGTAGGTATCTCACAGCGACATTGAGCGGGAAATTTATACGCTTTTCACTGATCACCCTTCTTCCAATGTCAATGAATCTGGCGAACCGGTCATCCCTGCAGACGCTCTTGTCGACGTTCTCAGTGCCCTCGCTGACGTCTCCACCATGCCTCTCCTTTCAGATGAAGAGACTACTATGCTAAATACTTTGATCGTGGACAATCCGGGACTCGAAGTCACTCCTAGCATTCTACTCCAATTCATTGCTGAAAAGACGCGACATTCACCTAGCCCCAGCCCGGACCAGCAAGATGATCAAGAGCAGCCGCAACCAGTCTCGGATGAAGAATCTTGGAGAGGGAGGGATCAAGAAAGGCAGTCCTATGATGATTCTCGTCACCGATCCCCAAGTAACGAGTCGAACAATTCAGGGAGTCGGTCACCCTCTCGTGGAGCTCTTGGGCGTTCACCCTTTGATATGGAACGCCGGCAGCGCTCAACGCCACTGAATAATACTCCTTCCAAATGGACTGGTGCCAAGCGACCAGCACCCGCGTCACGCAGACGAAGTTTCGATGGGAGCGTAGATTCTGAAGTAAGCTTCATTAATCAACCGCTTTCTATTCAATTTTTTCGCTTTGTCTGACGGACTGAATCTAATCTTTCTTTGGCAGCTCTCTATGAGTCCTTCATCATTCACTCGTTCTACAAGTGGCCAATTGCGCGCACAGACTCCTTCAAGCCCAGCTTCGCCCTCACCAACATACGCCGATTTAGGAGGCTCATTTTCACCCATCGGTTCACCTCAATTTTCAAACTCCTATTCCCGACCTTTATCTCGCACCAGTTCGCAGTCTGCGTCAATATATACTCAAAGCTTCAGCAGTGTTTTTTCTCCCGGCTCCAGCTCCCCCCTGAATCTGGGCGATGAAATTGTTGACGACGAAACGGTTGTCACCAATGTGTTGTTGGATACAAGTGGTGAATTCCGTCCAGACGAATCCTTCAACGGCGGAAAATCGTCTCTTCCTATGCCTACATCGGCATCATCCGCGTCCGACTCAGATTCGGATAACGAACGGGATACGTCACTCGTATTAGATCGTAACATTGTCTCTTCGACTGCGTCTCTGGAACCTCTCGAACGCCTCGAGGCACTCCAAAGGCAGAATACAGATCTTGGAAGAAAGTTGATGGAGGCAGAGCGAACATTGCAGAACAGACTCGCAGAACATGAATCAGAACTGGAGGATATGCAAGGGAAGCTGGAGGAAATGCGTAGTGAATTGAGTGCAACGAAACGTGAGGAAAAGGAACTGCGCTCAAAGGAGGTGAACCGATTTCAAGGCTACTTTCAGATTCAGCCATTCTAACAGGACTTGCAAATCTAGCGACAAAATATCACTCAAATCTCCGCTCTCGAGCTCGAAGTTTCGAAAGTCACAAAAGCTCTCGAGTCGGCCAAATCGACCTATACCTCTTTGCAACGTCAATACCAAGAACAATGTAGCTTTTCGGAAAAATACCGTTCCGACCTGCGCGTACGGGAAGAACTCATTCGTACTTTACATGAATCAGCATCTCTCCATGAACTCGAAGGTAACAAATGGGCAAGAGAGCAACAAGGCTACGAAGAACGCATAACTCAACTCGAAGAGGAGTTGAATGTCGCACAGGCGGTATATGTTCAGTTAGATGAGCAGAAACAAGAAAATCTACTCTTGAAGGAGACAATTGATAGAGTGAGATTTGAGATGGACGAAATGCGTGCAAATGCTGCTCTTGGCCTCCCTCCAGGCGGTGGTACTACTGGCCATGGGATTTTGAGCAAGACCCTTGGTGCGGAATTAATGGGGAAGATGCAATGGAATACGGAGGGTCCAGAGGGTCCAGGGAAGGATAAAGAGACGGAGGAGAGGGTGGAAGAGGGTGGCAGCTTGGAGGTTCCTGATAAGAGTGAAGATGAGAGTGGAGCGAGTGCTACTGCCGTTGAGGAGGACGATGATACAGAGGATGAAGATGTAATCCAAACGATTATCACACGCACGAAACGGGTACGTCTTCCTTCCCATCTTGCTATTGTGTCAGCTGACAATTTAAACAGAAAGTGGCGTCCCGTGCGAAAGAACTGCCTAGTCCATCCTTTAAGAAATCGCATACATTCCAGGAACGTACATCCAGCACCGAAGGGGAGCACAGCATCAACCTAGAAGAACTCAAAGAATATTCAGACATCGCCGTTCAATATGATCCTACCCTCGTTTGCGTCTCTGCTGGAGTACAGACTTTTTCTCCTACAAGTACCATTGGCATTCAGAGTATCCCACCGGAAAATCCCACTCGTTCATTCACAACCCAAACGGATCCTTTACCGAAGAAAATCACCATGGAAGTAGAAATCCAAACAGAGGTACCCACGCCTATGTCAACAGGGACCGCAACGCCGAACCAGGGTGAAGGACTCGAGAGTTTGGCTTCTTCCTCGTCGACAATCCTTCCGCCAACTCCGAAAGCCCATGTACGGCCATTGTCGTTAGGTGGTGAAGATGAACCACCGACGTATAACCAAGTCGCTGCACAGAGAGCTGAAGAAGATAAGGAGCGACGAGTGGTCAATGAAGCTCTCGCGAGATGGCATGTTGGAGCCAAGTTGAGGTCACTGGGTGTTTCTTCTACGCCTGATCATGCACATCAACGTAAGCATCGGGAAGAGCAGCAAGAGGGAGGCACCTTCGATAATGATGGGGTGCAACTTGAACCCGTTAAGGGTGGTATTGCTGAAGAAATGGTTGAGGAGTGGAAGGCGTTGAAAGCGGAATTAGGTGTCGAGTGTTTAGTAATCGATAAAATCCTCGAACAGTCTGAGAAAATACCTCGTGGCGTGGCAAATGACGCATCATCATCAACGACATCTGACAATAAAGGTAAACGACGAAGTGGGAGGTTTTTTAATATTTACAATACTTATGTTTACGGCTCCTCCGATGGCTCTTCTCCCTCCACTTCTAACTCATCATTATCAGGACGAAAGAATCTAGCAACGACATTAACTAATTTTGCCACTCAAACCCTCCTCTTTGCGTCGGCTTCGGCAATTGTTTTCGTCGCACTAACACCATACCTCCTCTCACCGGTCAATATTCCGGGTGGACCAAACAACTATGACCGTGCCGCATGGGCAAGTTATAATAATCTCGGCGGAGGTGGTGGTGAGGGCATCGCTTTCACTCCTGCTGCTACTGTGGGGCTCTTTGGTGGCGTTTTGATGGGTCGAGGCAGGCGTGTTTTCGAAGGTGCTATGGCGGGTGGGGTGGGGGATGGACAGGTTGATGCAGTATGGAGAGTGCTTGAAAGAGTTGGTGGAGGTGCTGTGAGGTTGGCAAGAGGGTGGCCTACATGAAGATTTTGGGTGGGGAGAGGATGAGGTTCCACTCTGGGACTTCCGGAAGAATTTCTTTTTCCAGCTTGTCGTGGAATTTATACCATCAGTCTTCCTCTCTATGTCATTCTTATGGTTTGCTTCTCATGTCTCATGCACTCCTATTTCTCTTATGTGTTCAATATGCACGCATACAATTTACAGATGCTCCCCAATCATTCCATTCATTCCTGCTAGAGGTTCTGTGACCTTTATAACGGCTTCTTTTGTGTCTGTATTGTACATGTCTTGTAACTAGTCCCTTTCTCTCTTCATATGTATGCTTATGATTTATCTCTGGTACTAGTCCATTTTCATTTCCTGATCATCCAACCGCGTTTTGTTATAAGACAAAAGTGTGGACAGACTTTGGTAGGGTTAGGGTTAAGATATAGACAGTAGTATTATTATTAGTCTATGACGAGAGAGAGAGAGCATGTGACTTCCAGTCACATAACATGATGTCATAGGGCTAGAAGAGTCTAGAGAGAGTCTAGGGTTAGAGTCTAGGGTTAGAATGATGTCAAGGGACATGGGTTTCTTATGGTGTATACATGGTGTACACATGTATGATGGAGATTAAAGAGTATGATGTCAGGGCACATGGATATGGCATGGTGGCCTTGAGGAAGATGCATGGAAGATGAGTAATGGATATGAGGACAGGACATGGACATTAGGATAGGACAATGCACAGTTGTAACACAGACCATGAATACTTTATATAAATAGTAGGTAGAATACTATTGTGGTTCCCTGTTGAGTTCTCTTGTGAATACACAACTTGTGAACTTCCCACTCTATATCCTACTAAGAGATTTACTTGTTTGTGTTATCATTTGTCATTGTGATAAGTAGTTGCTACAACATGTTTGTTTTCATCCTTTCACATTGGATGATCAACTATTTTATTCTTTGCCTCTGCCATTTAACAATCTCCACTGCCTATTGTGCAGTATAGTTGGAGTCTATGTTACACAGTATATGAATGGATGTTGACCATTGAGCTGCAGTGACCATTTATCAATACAGCTCATTACTTAAATGGTAATAAAGAGCTGAAAAAGTTCTAGACACTTAAGATTAATTTACAGTCAATAACTGACATCTTAAGTGAGGGGGAGTTTTGAATAAACATTCATACTCATACTCATGGTGATCAGTATAGTACATGTTACATGTTACAATTGATGCTGTCTCATGTTTTAGTGAAAGTATGGATAAGCTTTAAGGCTCCAAGAAACCTAAGTTTATTATGACTATCATAATTACAGTAATTACACAACTTATCTCCAAGAAACCTAAGAGAACAGAATGAGGTTTCTGGAGGCAACTACTATCCTATATATCCTGAGAGTCCATTGTAATCTACCAGATTACCCTTATTTGAGTGTAGAATGTTATAACCAGGCACAACTAGAATAGAGGAGTGAGATGGTAGATAACAAGCAGTTAAGTGTTAGATAAGTGAATGAGTGGTGAATAAATGACTAAAATATGAAAAAGCTTGGATATCAAAGTTGAAGATAGTAGACTATTCATTTTCATTTCTCTTTTCTTTATTTTATTTTCTATTTTATTCTCTTATTTTGAACTTAGGGTTAGGGGTTAGCATGACATTACAAACTGTCACATGTCACAGTCACAGTCACACCATTGTCATGGTGTGCTGGAATACTAACAATTTATTTTGATTTTCTTTTTTTTTATTTATTCTTCTTAATTTGATTTTATTTTTTCTTTTGGACAGTGAAGAGGCATGTGACCATGGTCACATGATGTGATGTCATATGTCTGGAATGTAGTAGAAGGAGCTAGGACAAATGATATTAGAGGTATATATCTTGTGATAATAGTGTGGTAGACTCATGGACAATATGTATACTTTAGAGTAAGACTATTTATTGCTAGCATAAACCATGATGTTATG
>Ga0157357_1001092_pt1 | contig 11477 bp, 9 predicted proteins | sample AttcapACBM1_FD_111485 | JGI IMG/M metagenome (GOLD analysis project Ga0157357, IMG submission 111485) | Fungus gardens microbial communities from leaf cutter ant in Botucatu, State of Sao Paulo, Brazil - Atta capiguara ACBM1 | ecosystem: Host-associated > Fungi > Mycelium > Unclassified ... | reverse complement strand
TAATTTAATTTAATTTTTATATTCTAGATAAATATTAATATTTAAAAATTTTGAGAGTATATTTATTATCTAAAATTCAATGATAGAGTATAAACTCTTTATTGAGTTTTCTTATAATCTCTATAAGATTTTCACCTTGTAAAACTACTATTCTAAAGTTTATGTACTTTTTTAAGGTTAATATATTAAAGTTGAAAATAATAGACTTTAATCATTTTCATTTCATTTCTATTTATTTTCTTATTTTTGAACTTAGAGTTAGTATTTTACATTTATCTATTCATTTAATTTTTCATGTTCTAGATCTTTTAAGCTATATATTAATATTTCCAACCATCTGGATATATTATTTTATGTACTTTCTTACTCTTCTACAACACTTTGTGATTTTTCAAAGTTTTTTAATATTATTTGCATATCTACTTAACTATTTTTCTATACTCTCAAAATACTTACTAAGCATTTTATCTCTCTTTTATTTTGGTTTTTCTATTCTAAACTGTTTTTGATTACTTAAGCATCATAATTCCTTGCTTATATAATCATAATTCTAACATATTAGAATAAATCTATTATTATATAAAGTAATTATCACTTTTAAGAATTTTCATTCTACTCTCTTAAAATTTTCTGGAGATAAGTATATAGTTTAGTAATTTCTTAGACAATAAACTTAAGATTTTCTAGAAATTTGAAATAAGCACTGCTTGCTCTTCTTCTTAGTTATTCTAATAGTTAAAGTTAGCATAACATCATATGTGACTGTGTCAAACTGTCACATATCTGTTATATAATCATATATCATACAGAATATTATAGAATAAGCTAGCTTAGTATAGTATGGATCATAAGCCTAGTGTATATAAGATAAACAAATTATACTTAGGAACTTCATTGAGTTTTCTTGTAAAAATCCTATATAAGGTTTCTCTTTTCTATTACTTGAGCCTAAGTTATAATATAATATGTTGTTACCATGCTGTATAACATCACCTATTTCAGAACTTTCTATGTTCTTCTTTATATCATGCTTATATCATATGTAATATTATATCATACTTCTTTGTCTAAGTTCAAAATAAAGAAAAAGAAAAAAACTTAAAATAAAAGAAAAATAAAATCAAGTCTAATGTTTATAACTCTGACATTAATCATTTTAATTAGTAGTATTACTTAAGTAAACTTAGAAAAATAGTATCTTGTGAAAATTACAAGAAAACTCAACAAGAAGTCCCCAATGTATTCTTATACTATTTATATAATACATAGATAGTCCATACTAGTGATAAATAGTCCTATTTTAAAGTTTATATATTAGCTATGAGTATTTCATAAGAATGACATGCCATAAACATATATCTTGATATCACTTCTTTTAGATCTTTTTCTAATGTTCTAAGTTTCTAACATAGTTGTTATATGATATATTATATAATCATGGTCATATGTCTTTTTCATTATCTAAAAGATAAAGAGTAAAAGAAAAATAAAAGAAAAGAAAATTAAAAATTAAATCAAAGCAAATAGATAAAAAGAAGAAAAAATCAAAATAAAATGTTAGTGTCCAAGCATACTATAACAAGCATCTTTACAAGTCATACTAGTTATATAATACTTGAGAATATAAAGATGACTCAGTTTACTAAAAGATGATATGTTATTATTAACACTGGAAGTTGGTAATAGTTTTAGTTGATTTTCAGAATAAAGCTTTATAGTGTAAACTACTAGTATATATACTAAATATATTACTTAGGATAGTTATCTAGAATTACTAGTAATTCTTGGATGTCAGAAATAAAAAAGAATATTTGAGGTAGAATAGAATAAGAGAGAGATATTATCTATAAGTTGGAATGAATATGACAGTTTTGTATCTAATCCATCTTTGTTTTCCTTTTAACTTCACTTCTATTTATCTATTCTTCTAAGTAACTATCTTGTCTTTAAATTATCTGTAGGTAACTGGATAAAGTCTATAAAGTTTAGCAGAGTTTGTAATCTTTAAAGAAATCCTAAGTGATATTTTTTAAAACTACTCAAAATAACTTATCTCTAAGAAAAGTTTAAAAGAACAAAATAAAGTTTTCTAGAGATAACAGCTGTTTTAAGTATTTAAGAGTTTATTCTAATCAAGCAGAACATCAGATGGAATATTTAGTAATCTAACTACAGAATAATAGAGCTATATAGTTAGAAACTTCATTGTAATAATCTCAAACTTTACCAGATAGTAGGAGCTTATTAGTCAGTAACTAAGAGAGATAGATTGATGGTTAGAAGAAAATAAATAAAGTCTTCTTTATATTACATAATTATGTGAATTGCAACTATGATATATATTACATATGATATCATATCACACTCTACTACTTAAGTCTAAAATAAAGAAAATTAAAATAAAAACCCAAAAATAAAATAAAAGAAAAAGAAGATAAGTAAAACTAAGTCTATTGTTTATAACTCTAACATATTGTTAGGACAACTAGGCAAAAAAGCCAAGCACTTCAAATTTCTAAGAAATTCTAAGTTTATTATCTAAGAAATACTAAACTATATACTTATCTCTAGAAAATTCTAAGTGAACAGAATAGAGATTTTTAAAGATGACAACTACTCTATATATTAATAGGTTTATTCTAATATGTTAGAATTCTGATTATATATACAAGAAATAATGATACTTAAGTAATCATGAACAGTTTAGAATAGAGAAACTAAAAATAGAAAAGAGCCAGAGTACTTCATAGATATTTTGAGAGTATAGGAAAGTAGATAATTGAATAGGTAAATGAATGTGAATGTGGGAAGGAGTTATAGAACATGAATCAGTTAAAAAATATAGAAGAGAAAAGTCTTGGAAGAGCTAGTTCTCTTATATATATATCTAATCTTAGCATTAGGAAAAATAAATAAAAACCAACTTATTTTTCTATATTTTGTACTTTCAAATTTTTTATGCTTAAAACTGATTTGTTTTTTTATACTTTATACTTCAAACATACTTGTTAAGTACTTTAGTCCTATATTCTAATTTATTTTTGATAGTTCTTTTAGAAATCTTATTCTCAGAATCTTCTAGAAATAAGTTATGTAGTTAGTACTAGTTAAGCAATCAACTTAGAATTTTCTAGAGTTCTAAGGCTTTTCTATCCTTCTGTTTAGTCACTCTGGAAACTTTCTTTTTATCTTCTACTAACTCTTTTATTTGCTCTTTCTTCTATCTTTAAATTATGATTATATAATATATCATACTTGATCTGTTTATGAATAAGTTCTCTTAGCTTGATCCATCATTAGGAGTTAGTCTTTATAGAATTTGCCTAGCTATTGCCTCTTCTACCATTTCACAAGAATAGAATACTATTACTGATGTGTGAGTGATAGACAAAATAACAGTTATGAACTTAGTTTGTCAGGTCTGAAATCCAACACAAAAATTTTATTAGATACAATCCAATGTATCAGCAGAATACAAAGTTGGACTTTAGTATACAAGATAATACTCTTTATATATACAAGTAAAATAGAAGAAAATTTACTGATTAAAATTTTTCTTCATATATAGCAATATATAATATATTCTTTGATCATATCTGCTCACATATACCAATCTGGCATTAGCAGATCTAAGTGACCCAGAAGTGATGACCAAGATACATTCTAAGATACATTCTTTGACACTATTGTTCTAGACATCAGTATCTAGTATTTAAGACCAGTAGATTCTCTGTACTTGTAAAGAGATTATAGTACTATCAAACAATGGGGATTAGAATACAGCAAGAGTAGTTGCTGGTCCATGAGCAATGTGAAATAGCTCTGTGGTAAAGTCTGCACTTTTTCCAGCAAGTGACCACTCTCCAGCATTGGGATTCCTAACTCACAAAAATCTGCTGCATACTATGAGGATTTCTAAATTTCCCCCTCTTAAAATATCAGGCCAGTATGATAGGTCTCTATTCAGTGAAAGCTAGATTGTCTCCTGTTTAGATTCCAGATTTGTACCATTTTTGTATCATTCCACTGCTTCATTCTCTGCCAATAGGTATTCAACACCATTGGGATTAATTTCATCTAAGACGGATTTCAAGATGGTTTGTGACATCATGACATATGTATTCCATCTGTATAGTGAGAGTTTGTTTGTTATGAAAACCCCATGGACTAGTGTTTTGGGAGAACGTGATTTATTATTAACCAGACAGTCGCACTACCTCACTTCATGGCTCATTCACTTCATGGCTCATGCTTCGAATCGTGAAGAGTTTTTGTATAGATGGCAAACCTCGTCCCATCACTTTGTGAGGAATACTGGCTAATTGAGCATGGTCCGAAATCACCCTGGTTCATATGCCGTTGTTATGTTGATCGTACTTCAGGGAGAATAGAGCACTCAAAATTTGTTTTACGGTTTCCAATTCGCAGAATCACTTCTGTCAGATTGAGAAATTCAAGATAACGAGAGACATTGAATATTTCTTCAAGGTCAGTGTTTATATTCCGCGGCAAGCAAAATCAGTGTGAAAAAATTTTCTAGTGAAGGGGTAGCATATCTATATATAGCATATAGCAAAGTCAAAGACTGAGAGGTAGACTGAGAGGTAGAGTGTGTCAATGAAGGTTAACAAGACTCACTGACCCAAGAGGAAAACTGTGGGGTCTCTATGGTAGTCTATTTGAGGAGGGAAAGAGTACACATATCAGATACAAGATTGTAGAGAGAGTGAAAGAGGTAAAAGAGTCTTCTGCATAAGGATGCTGAGAGATGCTATAGAATTACATAAATTGTTCCCTAGGCATAGCCAATGAATATAATAATTAGATGTACTTGTTATTTTATTTTAAAATCAACAATTTATTACACGGGACGCGATGGTAGGCCGTGGCAGAATTAGACGTACTTGACCCGCTGAAGTGGCTCGATAATTACAAAAAACAAAGATCAAAGATCATGCGATTGTGTGAATTTTGGGGGCATATTTGCAGAAAGATGGTTTGCATCTAATCCATCTTCGTTCCCCTCTTAACCCCGCTCCTATCATCTAGTTATTACCCATCCTTCTGAGTAACCACCATGTCTTCTAAAGGTCTGTCTTCTCCTTGGCCCGTTTGTCCGTCTCTCACTCTGTTCTCAGCTATCCGCGAATATGACGCTAAGCTCTTGCTCGCATATTGGCTCGAGCGTGCGCCCCCGGTGGCACCTCATGCGACTGTCAAGACTAATTTCCAGTACCCTGCCGCTCGGGTTGCCCAGGTGTCCTGGGATTCAGAAACCAATACAATCACTCCGGATAACAAAATTCCAAACTGGGTCTCTACCTCCAAGCTGGTTGCGAAGCCCGATCAGCTTATCAAGCGCCGTGGCAAGGCTGGGCTTCTTGCCCTCAACAAGAGCTGGCCTGAAGCCAGGCAATGGATTGCTGAACGTGCTGGAAAGCCACAGAAGGTGCGCATATATCAGGTTTTGTACATACTATATTATCCCTTAATGTTTGCCTCACTTTTTTCTTGATGCACCCGATAACAGGTTGAGGCTGTCACTGGCACTTTGAGCAACTTCATCGTCGAGCCTTTCCTTCCTCACCCTTCCAATACTGAATACTATGTTTGTGTCAGTTCTCAGCGCGAGGGTGACCGCATTCTCTTCACTCATGAGGGCGGTATTGACATTGGTGACGTCGATGCCAAAGCCCTCGTCCTTGATATTCCTGTCAACAAGCCCTTCCCTACTCGCCAAGATATTGCTGCTACCCTCCTCACTCATGTCCCTGCCGTCAAGAAGGACACCCTTATTGATTTCCTGATCCGTCTCTACTCGGTCTATGTTGATCTCCACTTCGCGTACCTTGAAATCAACCCTCTCGTTGTCCTCGATGCCGTCGACGGTGGCGAACCCACCATTCACTACCTGGATATGGCCGCCAAGCTCGACCAGACCGCTGAGAGCATATGTGGACCCAAGTGGGCTATCGCTCGTGACCTTTCCGTTTACGAAGGCGGAGGTGCCATCACAACCAAAGGCGCCACAGTTTCCGCCGACCGGGGGCCTCCGATGGTAAGCACACTTACTGATTTAACCTTCTTTTCGTATTTTGTATTGTTTGTTCTTGTGATTTGAGTCTCTGACACAGCTGCAGGTCTGGCCTGCCCCGTTTGGTCGTGACTTGACCAAGGAAGAGGCTTATATTCAAAAACTTGACGGTTCTACCGGTGCTTCCCTGAAATTGACTGTTCTCAATGCTGAGGGTCGAATCTGGACCATGGTTGCCGGTGGTGGTGCCAGTGTTGTCTACTCTGACGCTATTGCCGCTCACGGTTATGCTAATGAGCTCGCCAACTATGGGGAGTATTCTGGTGCTCCCACTGAGGGTCAAACTTACGAATATGCAAAGACCATTAGTGAATTCCTCCGCTATGTCTATACAAACGATTTGCTGACATCTCATCAATAAGTCGATCTGATCACTCGGGGAACTCCTCGTCCTGATGGCAAGATCCTCATCATTGGTGGTGGTATCGCCAATTTTACAAATGTTGCGGCTACCTTCAAGGGTATCATTCGCGCCCTCAAAGAATACAAGAACCAGCTCATCAGCCACAATGTCAAGATTTTCGTCCGTCGCGGCGGACCTAATTACCAAGAAGGTCTCAAGGCTATGCGCCTCCTTGGTGAGAGCCTTGGCGTTCCCATCCGTGTCTTTGGTCCCGACACCCATATCACCGAGATCGTGCCTCTTGCTTTGGGGATCGATATCTCTAAATCCAAGTCTTCTTCTGCTCATGTTCAGCCAGTCACCCCACCTCCTCAAGTCGCTCCTGTTGGTGGTAATGAGTCGACTGTCGGCTCTATCCACCCTGATGGTGGTCGTACTCAACCCAAGGACCAGATCATCCACTTTGAGGCCAGCCAATCTCCTTCCACTCGTCCTTGGTTCAGGCCGTTTGATGCTCAAACCCGCTCCTTCGTCTACGGTCTCCAGCCTCGTGCTATTCAAGGCATGCTTGATTTTGATTACTCTTGCGGCCGTGAAGCACCCTCCGTTGCTGCTATGATATACCCCTTCGGTGGTCATCACATTCAAAAATTCTACTGGGGTACCAAAGAAACTCTTCTCCCCGTCTACACCAGTGTCAAGGAGGCAGCTGCCGAGCATCCCGATGTCGATGTTGTTGTCAACTTTGCTTCGAGCCGTAGTGTGTATTCTAGTACCCTCGAATGCTTTGAGTACCCCCAAATCAAGGCTATCGCTCTTATCGCTGAGGGTGTTCCTGAGCGCCACGCTCGTGAGATTCTCTGGACGGCCAAAGAGAAGGGTGTCCTCATCATCGGTCCTGCTACCGTTGGTGGTATCAAGCCTGGTTGCTTCAGGATTGGTAACTCTGGTGGTATGATGGACAACATCATTGCATCCAAGCTCTACCGCTCTGGTTCTGTTGGCTATGTCTCGAAGTCTGGTGGCATGTCCAATGAGCTGAACAACATCCTTTCCCTCGTCACGAATGGCACCTATGAGGGTATCGCTATTGGTGGTGATCGTTATCCAGGTTCTACTTTCATTGACCACCTCCTCCGCTATGAAGCAGATCCTGAATGCAAGATGCTCGTCCTTCTCGGTGAAGTTGGTGGTGTTGAGGAGTACCGTGTTATTGAAGCCGTTAGGACTGGTAAGATTACCAAGCCCATCGTTGCCTGGGCTATTGGTACCTGCGCTAAGATGTTTGCTACCGAGGTGCAATTCGGTCATGCTGGATCTATGGCCAACAGCGACATGGAAACGGCCGACGCCAAGAACCGTGCTATGAGGGCTGCTGGATTTATTGTTCCAGACACCTTCGAAGAGCTTCCCCGTGTCATCAAAGATTCGTATGAGACGCTTGTCAGGTCTGGCGCTATCGTCCCCCAGAAGGAGGTTGATCCGCCTGTTATCCCTATGGACTATAAGTGGGCTCAGGTGAGTCCGAGTGTTGAATCACTGTGTCGAGTACTATGCTCATCATATGTCCAGGAACTTGGCCTTATCAGGAAGCCTGCTGCATTCATCTCGACCATCTCGGATGAACGTGGCCAGGAACTTCTTTATGCTGGTATGCGTATTTCTGAGGTCTTCAAGGAGGAAATTGGTATTGGTGGTGTCGTCTCCCTTCTTTGGTTCAAGCGCCGTGCGTTTTCCCAGCTGTGTTTGCTAATCTTGGACTAATATTACAAAACCAGGTCTCCCACCTTGGGCGACCAAGTTCATTGAAATGGTTCTAATGCTCACCGCCGATCACGGTCCTGCCGTGTCTGGTGCTATGAACACTATTGTTGCTACCCGTGCTGGGAAGGACCTTATCTCTTCACTGGCCTCTGGTCTCTTGACAATTGGCTCTCGTTTCGGTGGTGCCCTTGATGAGGCTGCTGCTATGTTCTCTCAAGCTCGTGATACCGGTCTCACTCCTCGTGAGTTTGTCGACAGCTGTAGAAAGGCGAACAAGCTTAGTGGGTCATATTTTTCCTTTTTCGCCCTGTGCTAGAGTTTGAGCCTGATATATTATATAGTCTCTGGCATTGGCCACAAGATCAAGAGCATCAACAACCCTGATCTACGTGTTGAGCTTGTCAAGGAGTTCGTGCGCAAGCACTTCCCCAGTCACAGCTTGCTCGACTACGCTCTTGCTGTCGAGAAAGTGACCACTGGCAAGAAAGATACGGTGTGTAGCGCTATTAATTCCTATCCCTGTCATTTATGGGGATTCTTTTCAGCTTATTCTCAACGTCGATGGCTGTATTGCTGTTTGTTTCGTTGACTTGCTCCGTGATAGTGGTGCATTTACCCCCGAGGAGGCTGACGAGTACATCAAGATCGGTACTCTTAACGGTCTGTTTGTTCTTGGTCGCAGCATTGGTTTCATTGGTCACCACCTTGACCAGAAGAGGCTGAAGGCACCTCTCTACCGCCATCCTGCTGATGATATCTTCATTAACATGGCCGATGTGTCACAGCCTCGTGTGTTGGGTCGTATGCAGTAGACGTTCCGTCTTGTTTCGCTCTTGTTTCATCTATCGATGCGGAAAGGATGGCCAAAAGAAGTAGATTCACAAAATTACTAATATGCGGTTTTACCTTTGTTCATATGTGCTGTATATTTTTGTTGATTACTTTCCTCTCATTTGGATTTTATGTCATAACATTTGGATCGCTGTCCTTGTTTCCTCTGTGTATCAAATACATAATTAGACTTCATTTTTGAGTCAAGTGGACCAGAGTGGGTAGAGTAAATCTTGTTGACATCAATTGGTACGTACTCAGTAAGGACGCGATGCATTCGGCTTTTCGCAGACTTGAGCTCAATTACTGGGAACGGTGATGCGACACAAAATGAAATTGATTTAGCTGAACATCAGCAAGAAACATACATTCCTATGTCTAGTATATTAATCAGTAACCATGTGCTGCAGCGGTAAAAATTAACTTTTCGCTTTCTGAGGAACGAGGTTGAATTGAACATTTAAATGGTGATGGAAGCCTAATTTGCAAAACAAATGAACAAGTCGAACATGTTACATACAGCCGAGGAGAGAGAACATACGCGACGATGACGGCAGATTTAAAATCTACGACTGGTTCGACAATGTTCCCAAATTCATCTTTGTACTTATCAATTTTGAAAGTAGCGAGGATAGATGCTATTGTTATCCATAACGTAGACATTGCGATATGGGCGCCCGGACATTTTCTGGAACATTGGTGTTAGAAATACTTAATCTTAGTTACGGGACAGGAATTGAGATGGGGCTGTACCTTCGACCGAAGCCGAATACGAATTCGTACGGATCACTTGCGTCCGGGTTGAGTTGGCCATCGGCAGTGAGGAATCGCTCGGGCTTGAATTTTTCGGGTTCTGGATAACGGCTTTCTTCTCGGGACATAGCCCTGGCCGGTGCAACTAGTTTGAAAACCTGATTGACTTGCATGAAGGGATTACTTTACCAGAGATTGGGGATGACAATAGAGTTTTTGGGAATGTGGTATCCCAAATAAGAATCGTCTTCTATGTTCAGATGTGGGACAGCTATTCCATGTGGATTGAACTCCAGGATCCAGTTGGCCGGTTGTTCAGAGGAACGAACTCACCCAATGGACTGGGAGGTTGCCATCTACCATTATGTACGTCATCGTAGAGTGAAATGAAAAGATTGAGCATATATGCTTGACATGAGATGGGCGCAATGGACATACCGTAAAACTTCTTTCATTATAGCAGCAACGTATGGTAAGGAGTTATAGTCGCTAAATTCAGGTAGTCTCTCGTTTTCGAGCACTCCGTCAATCTCGGCCTGAGCTTTAGCTTGGATGTCAGGATTCAGGGTCATAGCCAGAATAAAAGTGACGACCGAAGCACCAGTCGCGTCCGCGCCGGCTGCAACTCAAAATTGAGAGGGACACCAAAATTAGACCTGAACTTCTGAACCGTACCCGCAATGAATGTGACCGCCGTCTCTTTGATGGCCACCTTCTGTTTCTCGATGTCCTGATTCTCATCCACAGCATCTAAAGAAGCCGATACAAAGGAGCGCTCTGCACTCCCACTCGACTGTCGAATAAAAAGGTAAAACTTGGAGGATTTTCGGGAGATCAAACTCACAATATTTGCCTCCGCCGCTTGAAACGTTAGATTTATAAACCTCTGCCATAGTTCCTTCCATTCTCTTGCTATGCGCTGGAAGCTGGCACCAGGGAACCATTCCGGGATATACTTGAGCAGTGGGAAGACGTCGACGAGAAACTTGCCTGGAATAGCACCGGTGGCGCTTGCAGCCATTGCTTCCTCCGCAAGATGAACCAAAGGATCGTTTTCTGGTTTGGTGGGGATCCCGTAAGTGAGTGAAATTAGTATCCCGCTAATCACACTACAGGGATGTCAGCATGAACGAACTGAGGCCTGGATATGTGAATCCTCCTGGAACTAACTGTCTGACATGTTCCATAAATTTCTCTGATGACGTTACAAGTTGAGGAAGAAGATGGTTGCGAATGAATTGAATCTCTTTGGACTGGTGAATATTGGGATTTGACGTTGGAAAGTGATGAACAAGAGCTCGTCGGCGTTTGTTCCATTCCTCGCCATAGGGCATGACCGCAAAAAGCCTTTTGAGATCCATTCTGGGCTATCATGAGCATGGAGTATAACATGGTGGGAATATGGAAGACATACAGTTCCCCCAAAAACGTCGTATGTGGTCTAGTTATTAGTTATTCATGGATAAATATTTGCCACAAAAACCGGCGAGATAGAGACTCCCCTACTGGAATAGTTATGGCTCCTTCTATCAAGTAACTCAGTAGCGACATCGTAGCTGTTCAAGATGACTATCTTTTTGCCGAACGCTTCCAAGTAGACAATGTCCGAGCCTAAAGAACATGCCAGCTTCAGATTATCATGGAAATACATTTATACTGCATACCAAATTTCTTAGTCCACTCAAGGTATGT
>Ga0157357_1001090_pt1 | contig 11478 bp, 16 predicted proteins | sample AttcapACBM1_FD_111485 | JGI IMG/M metagenome (GOLD analysis project Ga0157357, IMG submission 111485) | Fungus gardens microbial communities from leaf cutter ant in Botucatu, State of Sao Paulo, Brazil - Atta capiguara ACBM1 | ecosystem: Host-associated > Fungi > Mycelium > Unclassified ... | reverse complement strand
TCTTTCTGAAGTCTTGTATAAGGACCACATCCTGAATAAAGCCTTTATTCTTCTTTCACATATACAATAGTTCAAGTATGTCTACCTTATATACTAAACTATCATGGTTCATGCTACTACTTCTCTAGCCTACTCTAAATAACCATGTGTTTTCCTTAAGGTCAATATGTATTATATACATTATATAATGTCATTCTTCCAGAACCTTCTACATCTTTTTCTATGACCTTGTGACTTGTGACCATTACTGTGATCATGTCATCTGATGTGACTGATGTGTGACAGTGTGATCATGATGTCACTCTAACCCTAACCCTAGATCCAAACAAAGAAAAAGAAAAAGAAAGAGAGAAGGGAAAAAAGTTAGCATCTAGGCTTCACATCTCTAATACTGCTTTCTCGACAGTCTTTAGTAGTCATGTTAAGTCTTGGTTTCAGTTTACCATCTCCATTGATATTTTTCTGAATATTTTCAATTTTTTTAGCCTGTAGATTAGAGAACATCTCCTTGATCTTTAAGACTTCCCTAGTGTTATTACCTGATGATGATGCTTGAGCATAAGATTTCTTTTGGGTTTCTTTTTCTTTTGTTTTTTCATTTTTCTTGAAAAATTTCACTATATTCTTAACCTCCTTAGGTGATTTTGCTGGAATAGGAGGAGGCAATCTGCTGATAGTAGCTGGTTTGTTGTTACTCTTGCTACCACTGTTTTTGGGCATATTGTTGCTTTAGATTTTTGGAGTAAACTTGGCTGCAACTTTGTTTCTGAAAGAAACATTATTGTTATCAGCACTAAGTGCATCCCAACCTGATTCATAAATGGCTGAGATGAAGTCCCAAGCCACATCACCAATACCTTTGAGGTCGTCAAAATCATTAACTTTATCTCTCTCAACAGATTTGTTGAGAATATATTTTATCAATCAGCAAAGAGATGTCTTGATGTTCTTGATATCCGATGGTAAGTGTTCCATCGATCCATGAAGTGAAATGGGGCGGAAATCACCATCCCAAGAATCTTGATCCATAGCCTGATTTATGCCATATGGTAATTGAATGTTAAGAGTCGACTGCTGACTGCTGACTGCTGTTTGAACTATTCTTAGAAATGTCCCTACCTTCTGGCTGAGGTGCTGTCTTTAGGGCCGGAGCCATGTTTGATACACGTTGTTTCCTGTCTGTAGGGGAAGTTGTCAGCCACCTTACTGACAGACTCACCTTTATCCGTATTATCCTTGTAGGATAGTTGAGAGCTATCAATGGGCTCTCTAATGTCATCTTCTGGTTTATTGTTTTCCAATTCCATGTGTTCATGGTAAGGAATGGAAGAAGTGCTTGAAGGAATCAAAGAACTTCTTTGCTTTACTGGAGAGGTTAGACCTCCCCCTTAAGATAGTGTCGCTATTGACGTCCATATCTGTGCCGGAAGGGAATTGAGCCATTGTAGAATGAAAAGTATTTGCTGAGGAATGAGAAAATTGTTTATTCGCTAATTCTCTTACAGGCACTACCATACAAGATGGAGGTAAGAGAGAAAGAAGCATGCATAATTCACTCCTTTTATTTTTGTGTAGTTTTTCATCTACCTTAGTCTCGCCCTACAATTCTGAGATGAGCATATCTTATTATTCAGTGAGTCACAATCTAGTGACTCAATAGGATCTCTTTGCGATCTCTTTGCACCTACGGTTCGATATATCTGGAGAAAAGAGTGGGGAATAAAAGTATTTGCTCAACAGTATGATACATCGGATGACGGGTCAATGGCATCCAAATACATTCAAGTGTTATAATTACAGTCCATTTTTCAAGTTTCTATTCCTCTTCTGATGATGAATAATCCAGCTTCCTATTAGGATTGTGAAAGTATCTGAATTTCTCAGGGGTATCCTCCGATGAGGATCCGTTGCTCCAGATGTCGTTCTTGAGGAAGGTTGGCGAGATAAATCTCGACTCATTCTCCCTTTCAAATGAATGACTTTGATCCCCTTCCGCATCAGATTCCTCAACAGGGCTGAGAAAATCCTGAGCCCACCTTCGGCGCACCTGGATAGAGGACAAAGGATCGTGGCCTGCCTCTTGAACAGGTTCTGTCATGGCATATTGAGTCCTTTTCATACGTCCGCGATCATAGGACCATCGAGAGCCATGGGGAAAGGCATCCTCCGGATCAGGATCTACGGATATCGGCTTCTCAGAGCCGCTGGATATCGACAATAAGGTACTTCGTCGTTCTGAGTTTCTCTCCTGGCTCTGGCGCATCAGGCGCGGCTTAGGTGGGATGCTACGTGACTGAGATAGTGCGTGGGTAGCTTGTCGGCCTAGGAGAATCTGCTTTTCTATTCGTGTTCTATTACTAATCATGTGTAGCTGGAGTAAACCTCAGGAAATGCCCATATGTCAGACTCGATTAAATGTTTCCCACCTTTGGCCATGTTACAAGCTGTCCCACTTGCATCATTCGCTGTAGCTCAGGTGGGTCAGGATCAGTTAGAATCCGAATGAAATCCTAAAACCATTAATTCAAAATTCGAAAAATTGAACGCTAACATTCACCATAAATCGAGTGCGAGGCCATATTCTAGGGGAAACTGTTGGTGAATAGAGTCTCCTAGAAGATATCAAAGGCTCACGTGATTGCACCATCAAAACGCTGCAAAAACACGCTAGACCAATCTGATCCTAAAAGCGTCGGAAGGAGCTCGAGATCTCGTATCACTCTGAAGTTTTTCGTCAATTCGTGCTTCAGCCATTGCTCAGCAGCGGACAGCAGGAAATTGCCTCTCCAACCTTCACTCTAGTCAATATTTATAAATTTATAAGTTTTATAACTGCTTGACCTTTACCCTTCCGATGAGCAACGGGTTTTCCGGCAGAACCACGAGGGGCGAAGAAGAACAAGTGGACATGGGGATTAGCTTGAGATACTACAGGGTTCGTAACTGCAAGGAAGATGGTTGGGTTTCACGATAAGCATGATCAATGATCAACTTCACCATTGAAATACAAGTTTAGTGCCTGTGTCGGGATATCAACCCTTAGTGAGCCATCCTTGAATCGACTTCCCCAACTCCATGGCACTAAACTGCTGTCTTTTAGCTTCTGCATGAGGACCACAGGATTCAGAATGCCAGGGACAGCAGCAGACGCCAACAAGGCGCTCCAAATCACAGTGTCTGGCGCGGTTATATAGTTCAGGACCTTAGTAGGCCTGAAATGCGTTAGAGTATTATGGTGCGACAGCCAAGATGTAAACTCACGAGTATCGGTCATGGGGCACTACAGACACATTGAGAATACGGCCTGTTCTTTCATATGCTTCCTTAAATGTCATGGATCCACGGGTGAAAAAAGTAGACTACATTCAAGTGAGCTCAGTGTTTCCTTGACCACAGATCTCCAAACCTTTTTCGCCCACCTAGACTGAATATTAAGAGACAAGTGGATGACAAAAGAATCACAGACTTACGTGGTGCTATCAAATCGAGCTCCTGTCCTCAAAAATCGATCCAAGTACACAGAAAAAGGTTCTCCACACGCTGTGATCTTGTCAGCAAGTCTGGGATCTAGTAAAACCTCAAGTTCTTCATCCGTCCTCGTGCAGGCCAGAGCGGCCACAAGACCTCCTGCACTAGTACCACTGATGACACGAGGGAGTAGTCCCTCCTCTAAAAATGCCTTTATTACGCCAAAATGGTCTGCACGAACCACTGTCAATGATGATCACACGGACGGAATCTTAATACGGACTCACAGTAGCCCAGAGTCCCCCCTCCGGATAGACAGAGCGCAGTGATACCTGCACCAGCACGTGAACTCAAGGCAGCTGCACTTTGTGCAGGAGAATTCACCAAGATTAGTGTTTGTACTCTTGAAGAATTGTTTCTTCTCCTCCAATGATATCTCAGAAGTCTCCCGAATGAATTCTAAAGATCGTTCCAACTCATCAAAGTATGCTAGAGGTGCATCAAGAAAGGACCAAAGATAGAAAAATTTGGATAGCCACATTCTATCAAATCTTTCGTTCCTAAAAACGTCTAGGATGGCTTCAGTGCCATCAACAAGTTCGATACTAGTGAAACGGACTTCACTGTACAATCTATTTCCAGGATAAGGTCACTGAGATTTACTCGAGGAACTACGGACCTAGAGGATTCAATAGCAGCAAAATTAGGTCGTGTACAAGTTTCTAGAACTCCGAGACATCCTCTGGCGTCCTTCTTTTCTCGAAGAGCTCGTAATAAATTTTTGACCTGTGAAGGATTCAAGAATAGTAAGCAGGTAGGCAAAACTATTCGAGGGTCGGACCTTCTGAACAAGTTTCCAGTCGTAAAAAGGATCCTCGTCAGTCTTCTTCCATTCATCAAATTGCAAATATTCATCCAATTCTATTGCTACTTCTTTCCATTCCTTGAAGATAGTCAGCAAATTAATTGGATTTACACAGGAGCTTTCACCTCATAGGTTCGCGCAGCTCGCAGTTTCTTGCGCAAGTGGCCTTTTTTTCCTCTCCCTGTCGAATGACATCACATTCATGGTTTTCGATAATTTATCCAGAACGCTCACAGGCAGTAATCCATTCCTTCCCGTTGACTAACTGTCGTACTAGTACATATAAATTGAACTCAGCTGCAATGAACAAAAAAATGAAAATCTGGACAATGAGATAATGAGTCATCAAGTGTAAAGGGAGAACAACAGGTATACTCACCAAGAGCGGCCAGCGAAAAATCAGATACGACCAGTCGTGTCGCTTATGCTTTTTCTTTCCTCTATCGACCAACAATTTTACATGGAACAATGAACCTTTAAAGAGGATGCAAAGAGTTATACAGTCATACCTGTCAACTCTAGAGTGAATGGGGGCAAAATCTGACGAGGCCGACACTTTGTGTATGCGAGATGACCCGGTAACAGGTGCAGCTGGGGTTGAGGGTGACGACAGTCCATTGGGACGGTCAAAGTGGTACTCGTCTAGTCGCAATGCACGCTCAAAGGCCTCAATATGACTATACAAGACCAGGTCAGGCTTATCCACCACGAGCAGGGAGGTCTACTGACGATTTTTCCATAAAGTCCTCGTTGACGAGCTGTTCGAAGGTATACCGGTGAGTTCGAGACATTTTCATAGATAGAGTCAAGTTTGGTATTGACAATAAATAAATCCTTCGAGACAAATATGATGGGGCACTCTCAGAACATAGGAGGCAGGCAGGGAAGGAGATGCCAGGTGCCAGGCCAGGCGTCGTCAGGCCCCCGGAGAACCCCTATTAAGACTTATTTTTGGCAGCTTTTATCTGAGCTCCTTTTGTGGTACAGTCTGTAGGAAGTTTCCTTAAAGAATTTTCGACGATTTGGGGTTTTTGAAGCGGTTCGATGAATTCTTACATTGGGCCCTCTGGTGTCTCTGGATGCCTACACTCCGAACGGTTCCGTTCCAAACTGGGGTCCTGACATGACTGTTATCAGATGACATTATGTGATACTGCACCTCTCTTCCTTTCGACATTCTGTCTGACCGCATACAACGGAAGATGTCCAAGATAACTCCAGAGAATGAATCTCACGTTAGATTCTTTGAGTCATTTGGACTGACCACAGCCAAGGCGTTGGAGGCAGCAAAATCTCCCAAGCCAGCCAACATCTTGAAGGAGCTGATAGAACAGAACAACTTGGGTGCGAAAGATTTCGGTCAGGAAACAGGTGTCTTGTTGGTCACCTTAGCTATCGAACTGAGCAAATCGCCAAGTTGCACGAATACCGAAAGGGAGTACGTGCTCAAAAGAATTGTAAATGGGGACCTCAAAACTGTTGACCAAGTAAATGGTATGTCGCATTCCATTTGGTTTTTTTGGCCAGATCCTCAGCACGAAAACTTCTGGCCCCTTCGATGCCTAGCTGCAGCCAAATTTGTCGACATCAACCGCTCCCCGGTCAATGATAAAGAATTCGATGACGCCTGTGGCGTAGGTAAACTGCATGGTCATGATCTTCAAGAGATGGTCGATAAAATATTTCTGTTTTAGGGTTCAATATTACGCCCTCGGAACTCTCTGCTAAGGTCAAGGACTGTGTTGCCGAGAACGCGGCAGGATGGGATGATTTGGGCAAGATCTTGAAAATCCTCCTGGGTGGCTCTTGCCTGCGTTGGGCCAAGTTTTCTGACGTGAAGAGCGTGGTCCAGAAAACATTTCTGGAAATTTTTGGTCCTAAAGAAACGGCAAGGTCCAAAGTTAAGGTCTGGCCTCCTGCCTTTTGCTTCCCCTGATAATTTAATAATTTCTAGGAGCCCAAGAAGGATACAAAGAAACCAGTAGTTCAAGAGATAGAGGACGCTGAAAATGCACGAAAGCCAGTTTTCGAAGCAAGGTTCTTTAGCACACTTCATGCACCTGGTGAGAACCCTCAGATTCATCCTCACCTCAAGGAACAGCATCTGGCAGCAACCAAGGGCGCAGTTTGGACGCGATTCCCTCCGGAACCCAATGGCTACTTACATATTGGTCATTCAAAAGCTATATTCGTCAACTTTGGATACGCAGATTACTTCGGAGGAAAATGTTATCTGCGATATGACGACACCAACCCTGAGAAGGAGGAGGCTCGGTATTTCGAAAATATCTTAGAAATGGTCAGGTGGCTTGGTTTTGAACCGTGGAAGATCACTTACTCTAGTGATTATTTTGATGAGCTCTACTGTTTTGCTGTGGAACTCATTAAGAGAGGAAAGGCTTATGTCTGCCATTGCACTCGTAAGTGATGTTATTTTATGTTTGTCCTCGAATTCATACTGTGTCTACGTAGAGGAGGAAATCAAAGCGGATCGTGGAGAGAAAAAGGCAAAACCTCGACCATGTATTCACCGTGATCGATCGACTGAAGAGTCAGTCACTGAATTCGAAAACATGAAAAATGGGAAATACAAGCCGAAGGATGCTGCTCTTAGAATGAAGCAAGATCTTGAAGACGGGAATCCCCAAATGTGGGATCTGACTGCCTATCGTGTCCTTGAAACACCTCACCATCGGACACACGACAAATGGAAGATCTACCCTACATATGATTTCACTCATTGTCTCGTTGATAGCATGGAAAACATCTCGTGAGTAATTCCATTCTCTAAGTTTGGATACATGCTTCATTCATGTCAGACATTCGCTCTGTACAACGGAGTTCATCGCTTCTCGTCAATCCTATGATTGGCTTTGTGATGCGTTAGATGTCTACAAACCTAGGCAATCTGAGTACGGTCGCCTGAACCTTGAAGGCACTATCATGTCTAAGCGAAAGATTTCGAAGCTCGTCGAGGAGGGTTTGGTCACTGACTGGGACGATCCTCGGCTTTACACTCTTAATGCACTCAGACGTCGGGGTGTCCCGCCAGGCGCTATCCTCTCATTTGTCAGCTCTCTTGGTGTCTCCACTGCCACTACCAGCATTGAGATCGCCCGTTTCGAGGAGACTGTCCGCCAGTATCTTGAGGGAACAGCTCCTCGTCTCCTGATGGTCCTATGTCCACTCAAGGTCATCCTTGAGAATGTTCCTGAGGACTATGTTTTAATGATAGAAAAGCCTCTTCATCCCAAAGTACCCGAGCTGGGTACAAGTAGGGTACCGTTCACCCGCATGATTTACATCGATCGCAGCGATTTCCGTCTCGAAGACTCCAGAGATTACTTCCGACTCGCACCAGGAAAGACAGTTGGATTGTTCCAAGCACCTCATCCTATCACCTGCATATCGTATAAGGCAGATTCCGTAACAGGGGTGGTCACCGAGCTGATTTGCAAACTGGAGGATGAAGGACCTCGGAAGAAACCTCAAGCATTTATCCAGTGGATCGCTGAGCATGCACCATCTGGGAGTCCAGTCCAAATTGATGAGACTCGCATTTTCCATCGACTTTTCGAAAGTGACCGCCCCGACTCTGATTTCCGAAACGTCAACCCCGATAGTTTGGAAATCGTCAAGGGAGCCATGATAGAAGTAGGTTTCTGGACTATGGGACTAAAATCTATCTCCGAAACCCGGAAAGAAGCCGAAGAACGGACGAAAAGAGCTCTTGAGGAGAACAAGGACGCTAACGTAGCAAAAGATACACCCTGGATCACTAGCGATCAACTAATAGGTAATGAATGCATTAGATTCCAAGGGCTCCGAACAGCCTATTTTGCGCTTGATAAAGATTCTCGGATTACAGCGTTTGATGAAACAGTTTCATCTGGTGTACAGGCTAGGAAAAGACAGGGAGATTACTTAGTCTTGAACCGGATTGTCAGTTTGAAGGACTCTAGGAAATCTACCTGATACTGATGTCCAAGAACATACATGTTAATTTCTGGTCCAGGACTGTAATTTAAAAGTTTGGGATTCCACCATGACAATGAGGTATACATACAGAAGATTGTGACAGGACGCGAAAGGTATTTAAAACTCTAGGACCACAAAGACAACCGAAATTTAATACTCAGCTTCCTCAACATCTGCGGAATCGATGCCAACTTCCTCATAATCCTTTTCCAAAGCAGCCAAGTCCTCACGAGCCTCGGAGAATTCACCTTCCTCCATACCTTCGCCAACGTACCAGTGTACGAAAGCGCGTTTGGAATATAGGAGATCAAAGTTATGATCAAGACGGCTCCAAGCAACAGAAATGGCCGTAGTGTTGGACAACATGCACAAGCTGCGGGAGACCTTTGCCAAATCACCACCGGGGACATGAGCAGGGGGCTCATTGCAGATACCGAGTTTGAAACCAGTAGGACACCAATCGACAAATTGGATGGTTTGCTTGGTCTTGATGATGGAGACAGCAGCGTTAACGTCCTTAGGAATAACTTCACCACGATAGAGTAAAGCACAAGCCACTATGATTCCAGATGAATATATAGGTGGACCTGAGAGGCTAACGACTGACTGTATTTGCCCTCACGGGGATCGCACTTAACCATCTGGTTGCCAGGCTCGAAGCAAGAGAAAGTCATATCAGCGACTGAATTTTGCTCATGACTAGCTCTCTCGGCAGAGATGATGGGGGCGAAGGTGGCAAGTGGGAAATGGATACGAGGGAAGCTTTCAGGACACATAATCAGCAGTTCCTTTGATAGCGAGAAAGAAACGATGGGCTTACGGGACCAAGTTGGTTTGGAATTCGTTCAAGTCGACATTCAAAGAGCCATCAAAACGTAACGAGGCAGTGACGGAGGATACGACTTGGGCAATCAGCCTATTGAGATTGGAAAAGGAAGGAGATTGGTTGAAGAAATTTTTCTTGCAAATGCTGTAGATCGATTCATTATCCATCTATTTTTTGAGATTCAGGATTGCATTATGGGAAGAGGCTGATTTGCACGTCATGTCTCACCATAAAACTACAGTCGGAGTGTTCGAGAGTTGTGTGTGTGGTGAGAACTGAGTTGTAAGGCTCAACAGTGGAAGTTGCCGTTTCAGAACCTGGGTACAAGGCCAATTCCAACCTAGACTTCTTGCCATAATCCATGGAAAGACGTTCGAGTAGGAGAGCTCCGAAACCAGAGCCAGTACCACCACCGAACGAGTGGAAAACGAAGAAACCCTGAAGACTCGAGCAGTTATCTGTGAGGCGACGAACTCTATCCATCGTTTCCTCCAACATGCCCCTCCCAGTAGTATAGTACCCTCGCGCGTCTATGAGGTGCTATAATGACCCAAATAGGAAATCGCGAACATAGGGATGCGTACAGTTGTTAGCAGCGTCCTCCTTGCCATTGATCAAGGTCTCAGGATGGAAGAGATTCTTGTAAAGGCCGGTCTTAACTTCATCCACAACACCAGGTTCAAGATCCACGTAGAGCGAACGAGGTACATGCTTGCCGGTAGAAGTCTCGGAGAAGAAAGTACGGAGGCCATCGTCCTCAGATGAACAATCCTCTATAAGGCGACCGTCAGGCTGAAAGTGATTAAGTACTAGACAAAACATGCGACAGAAAGAAACCCACGTTAAGCTGATGCTCGATAGTATAGAGCTCCCCTGTGATAATTGGATTAGTATCCTCTTCTTGCGACAGCGAACAAAACGCGTGTCGCCGTGTGTTTTTCCTCGCGACAGAAGTGAGCTATGGATATGCTTACAGGAGGCACCACCAATCTGAATACCACCCTGACCTACGTGTAAAGAGATGATTTCACGCATATTTCGATGTATACTGAAAATTTAGGAAGCGTATATGTGCGGTCAGTGCATAGGAAATAATCGAAAGCCACTAACGAGGGAATAGAAAGCCACTGACGAGAAAGCCTTTCACTACCCCAATGGAATTTATACACATAACTATAACTTTCACACGATAACACATTTGTCACGCAGTAATAATTTAGTACTTATCTACATGTTGACATGCACTCCAATGTTTTCAACAAACATGTCTCACAAACATGTCTCACATCCATGGCTGTGGACATGTGAACAATGTCAGAAATGGCTTAACCTTTGGTGCTATAGATCTTAGGATGGTCTGGCTACCGGTTAAGTATGATCAACAGTGCGTAGATGTAGCTATGGAATGGGAATAAATATGAGATAAGAATGGACACGAGAACAGTGATGACGAGATGAAAATAATGTGAGCACAGCTCGCACTTTGACAGTATGGAGCAAAAGCAGATCAAGTAGAGGTTACTTATTCAGAGATGGATCAAGTGTTCTCAAACTTATCTGTGGAGTCTAGATGTAGATAATAACCTTAGTTTTAATGCATTGTTCCAACTACATAACATGTAGTTAAGTGCAATTCTCACTTTAGGCAGATATCCACAATTAGTTGCACAGAAGGGATTAGATTAGAACAAGTTGAGTACTTATCTGGGAACAGATGTGATTATCCATGAGGGTGGGTATACTACGTCTGGGTTGTGGATCAGGCTGAATGCTTATCTGCAGAAGCTTGTGACTAAATAGCAAACAGCATTGGCCTTAACTTATATGCTGTGCCAACTACCTGTTGCACAGTTGTAATTTCAGACAAAGTTGGAGTGCAGAGGTGGCAAGAGAGGAAGCAGGTCACTAAGGTTTGATTATTAGACTTAAAGAAGTACAGAGTATCTACTAGTCCTGAAATACTAAGTACTATAGTCAGAACTATGACTAAGACAATAGTAGGGCAGAGAATAGCTAAGAAGACATTATAGAGACAATATCTAGACAATAGGACAACCTGGAGTCTAGATAATGAGTTACTAAATGATGAAACACAATAATTTTGTAAGAGAACTAGTTTAAAACTCTAACACTCTAACACTGCTGAAGTTCATAGAGTTCTCTTTTTCTTTAGAACACCAAACACTGTTACCAACCCCATAGAGCTTGTTTAGTCAACTGTTGTTATGATTCAAGACTCAAAGTGTTAAGTCAAGAAACAACTCTTGTATTGAGTAACACAAGAGAACTCGATAGAGTTCCAAGTACAGAGTAGTCTACCTTATATACTAATCCTCATGGT
>Ga0157357_1001089_pt1 | contig 11494 bp, 7 predicted proteins | sample AttcapACBM1_FD_111485 | JGI IMG/M metagenome (GOLD analysis project Ga0157357, IMG submission 111485) | Fungus gardens microbial communities from leaf cutter ant in Botucatu, State of Sao Paulo, Brazil - Atta capiguara ACBM1 | ecosystem: Host-associated > Fungi > Mycelium > Unclassified ... | reverse complement strand
GCTGCTTCTATTATCTTTTTCCTTTTTGGTTTTCTTTTTTTTTCTTTCTTCTGTTTCTTTTCTTTTTACTTTTTTACTTTTTCTTCTTTTTTCTCTTCCTCCTTCTGTTTTTGCTATCCTGGTTTTCCCTACTTTGGATTTCACTACTTTTCACACTCTTTTGGATATCTTGTTATTTTTACTTCTACTGTCTTTCAGTCAATTTCAGGATTGTAGTAAGTAAGCTATGGTATTTCCAAAATTATGATTTACTTTTAACCATCAATCATGTTAATCTCTGTTCTCTTCCTATGCTCTTGGCTTCCTATGCTCTTGGTAATGAATATTCACTTCCACTATATATTCAATAGGTCTTTTATTATTGAAAAAATATCTATATTTCTTATATATATTGGTCTTTCTATTTTGTTCAACTTAAATTTATCTAGCAAACTCTGAATTTATAACCAACACTGTTGTTTCCTTGTCCAACAATACTTGTTACCCTTTTCTGAGTATCAATACTTTCCAGCTCAATCTTCACTATGACTTTTCTTAACATATTTCTACTGTTTAGGTTGTAGTAGAATGTATTTTTCATTACTTTACTAAGTATTGCAAATATATTGTAATTATTAGAGCCTAATTGAGAACTACCAAACTCTCCTCTCTATTTAAATTATTATTATTATTATTATTATTGTCTCTATATCCAAGTCTTCTTCCTCACTGCACAATTTTCTAATTTCTGTAATTCTTTGCCAAATATTCAAATTCTCTACAACTATGACAGTTTCTTCTATAATCTATATCTATGGTATATAAGTCTCTTCTAGGCACAAACTCTGCCTACTACTGTAGGTTCATCATGACTGCATTTATTCTCTCAACTCCTTCTATTAGAATAAGTCTTACTAATATCTACTAGATCTCTTGTCTTCTTAGCTAAACTTAAGGCTATAGTAATCTTTACTATTATGCTTCACCAGCATTTGCTAGCATGTTCAATTTTAATGCTAGATTTCTTGTCTCTCTCTTTTTTCTTAACTTTTCTACTCTCCCTCTAGTATCTATCCAAATTCATTATTCTCTTGTACTACTGTTTGATATTTCTAGGAGAATACTTTACTTTTATCAACTTCCTCCAAATCACTCTGTTTATTTCTTGTTTGAATTTTTCTACCAATAATCTTTCTTTGTATCTACTTCTTCTTACTACCCTCTTAGATTTCTATACAAATTCTTTCATTGTCCTGCTTTATCTTCCTCAACTTAGCTATTTTTATTATGTCTACCTCTAAAATATTTTCCTTTCAAATATTAGCTGATTTTCTCTACATATATAACAATATCTACTAAATCTACTCTTCTACTATTACATCTTTCATTCTCATCCTATCATAAAGCTTATATACTATTAGGAATCCTAAAATCTTACTTGTCTTCCTATTGAATTGACCACTTCTACATCTGATCTAGTGTTGAGTTAGGAAACTGCTACCTTAGCTTCTTTTTCTTTTCTTTTTTTTTTTTGCTAATAATGTCTGCAAAGCTACTATTTATTCTTGCTACTGTCTCATTTAAAACAACAGCTGGTTAATGTTGTTTTGACTCATATTATTGTTGTAAAAAGAAGAGAAATCAATTGGTAATGGTATTATGAACTTAAATCCTTAGAGTTGGATAAAAGAACAAAACTCTTGTATTAGAGTAAAACACAAAAGAACTCAATAGAGAGCTCTTTACAAAATAGTCTACCTTATATACTTCTACAGATGGTCTGTGCTAGCTACTGTGCACCCTACCCTAAATGACTATGTGTAAAGTATGAGGTCAATATGTATTGTCCATGTTGTATGATATCATCTTGTTCTAGAACTTTCTACTTCCTTCTCTTAAGTTCCATGACCAATGCTGTGACCACACCATCAGATGTGACTGATGTGACAGTGTGACCAATCACTTCTACCCCTAACCCCAGAGTTCTAAAAAATGAAAAAATAAATCAAGGAAAATAAAATGAGAAAAGAAAATAAAATAAAATAAAGAAAAACTAAGTCTACAATCTTCAGTCTTGACAAATGGTGTTAAAAGTTATGGTGTAGGAGAATATGTATATAAGGGTAAGAAAAAGAAGCTAGTACTAGTCTCACTCTCAGAATTATACTCTAAACTTGACACTATCTTAGTAAATACTAGCAAATATTCTTCTTATTCTGCCTAATACTATCTACTGACTACTTATACTACTAATTACTATCCTAATCAAATTATAAACAATTTTGACCTAAGATGTTCTACTCTAAACAATATCTAAAAGACTATTACTATTCTATCACAAAATAAACTACTCACTTGTTTGTAATATCTGAATCTTGAGTATACTCTCAGAGATTTAGGAGTGATTTAGAAGTTCAATACAAATATCAATGATGAAAAGATGAAAATTGATGAAAACTAATGATATTAAGTTTGAAGTTTAATCCTCAGATACAGAAGTATTTATACAAAATAGTGATGGTCTATATACAAGCTGTTTTTATTACATAATCAAAACTTGTATTTAGTAGGGCTGTCATCTGTCATAGGAGATGTCAGGCTAATTAGAAACCATTTAATGAGCATTTTTCAATACAACTTTGATTGTGGGAATCTGTTTAGTCATTCCTAAAATAATAGCCAATAAAACTTGTAGTTACTAATAGTCTGATATTTCAGTAATCTATTGCTACTTTTATACATCTCACATATGTGTGGATAGCCATTACTTGGAGCTTTCCAGTACAACTTAGTTTGTGAAAATTAGTCTACTAGTTATGAAGATACAAGCTGAATAAAGTTTGTGACATATTTTCTTATGTGGAAAAATTACAAGGGGATCTTGTAGCACAAAGTTACTACTCAAAAAAGACTAAATAATATGTTTATAAAAGATTTTACATCTACTGAGCACCAGTAGGCTTTGATGCAAAATAAATAACTAAGCTTCTTCTGTTTAAGGCTTAGTAATTCTTCTTAACTAAATAATAGTGTTGTTTTCAGTCAAGGATATTACAACTCAAGACTCAGTGATAAGTCAAAAGAATCTTATATAAGGTTTATACAAGAGAACTCAATGGAGTTCCAAGTATAATGTATCTACCTTATATATGCTGGGCTAATGGTCCATACTACACTAAACCTAGCCTACTATAAAGAACATGCATTATCTATAAGGTCAACATATAGTAAACATACTATATAATATTATTGTTTTAGAACCTTCTACATTCTTTTGTATGATGTATGATCATGTGACTGTGATATGTAATGGATATGTGACACTGTGTCACATCATGTAACATCACACTAACTCCTACCCTAAGTCTAAAATAATAGAAAAGAAAAATAAAAGTATGAAATGAAATGAAAATCAATAGAGTCCACTCTGATTTCTAGTAATTCTCAGATGTTAGAGGTGGAGATCTATAAAGTTGGCAAGGGTCCAGTAAGAATGTCTAAGATGAAATGGAAATGAGTAATCTGTACCAGAAAAAGTTAGAAAGTGCAGATAAGGAAGAGACATTATCTATAGGTTGGAATGGATGTGGTTGAATCAGAATGTAACATATGGTTTCTTTTGTCCTCTGTCTTAATCTCTTCTCTTCAGCTAACTCAGGTTTTAGAGTATGTTTTTAGAGTATAGCAGTATATATACTATACTCCTGCTTGGCCTGAAAATCATATCTTCTTGTCAAGTGCAGTTTACACTTCAAATGGAAGTTTACAGATGTTGTACAGGAGTACATCCAATAGATTTGCGATCGGTAGATTCCTTAAGACATGCAAAATGACGGTCATGGATTTTATACAACTATTCAAATGGCACTTCGACACGAACTGGAGTATGATACAAGAGTTATCGCCATTCCATTGTGCATCGGGGCAGTAGTTACAAGTCGTAGAAATGTGGTAGTTCGACACGTCAATTTATCGTCATCCAACAGATAACTCTCAGTGTCGAGAGAATCATGGGCGGCAAGAGTATTGCTTTATAAGTCGTTCGAATCGACATCCAGACATCTTGCTCAAGACCGTAAACAGCTTCCTGCGCTCCCAGTTTGATGAATTGGGTGATAAACAACATCCATGCAAGATAGCAGAGGGCAACATAGCATTGACTCTCAGTAGTAGCAAGTATTAGGTAGAAACTGTTCAATCCGGTAACTAGTCAATAGGTTGGACAGGACGGAGATGAACAAGAGATCATAGACTCCAATCGCATAGTCGAAGGAAATCAAGACAAGGGATCAAGAGTGACCGAATTAAGATTGCCGCAGAATCGGTTAGCAGAGCAAGAAAGGCATAGATTCATGCAAGACCACGCTGGATCCCAAGGCGCCTGCACTGGTTAAAGCAGAATGGACCCCGGTTTCAAATCTAAGATCGTCTATAACCTCCAGCAGGCTCTGGATGATCACGGCCGTTACGTGAAGGATGGTTGTAGTCTCTGGGATTACCACGAAGTGGGAGAGGCAGAGAAGGAGGTCCAGAACTCGGGCCAGGACCAGTACCACCATAACCATTTGGAGGATATTCGTATGCAGCAGAACGAGGACTCTCAGAACGGCGCCTATGAGTTCGTATCAAGCTTTGTCTCGCCTCAAACTGTAGGAAATGTTTACCTATATCTTGCCTGGGGTTCGGGCGGCCGACTAAAATCAGGATAACGTGGTGGAGACGATGGCCGGCCGCGGTAGTCAACATACTCCCTAGATAGTACTCAGATTTAGCTTCCTGTGGGAGCGGCCACGTAGCCAGTAACTTGCCTCGGAGGCAGCCTATCAAAGTCATCCCGACCACGAGGTGGAGAGCGACCTCTGGAAGGCAATGGAAGGTAATTTCCGTAACGATCACCTCTTCTATTGTCATACCTATCATAGGATGCCGAAGGAGGCGGATGTGGGGCGTCACCATAGCCACCGCGATAACTAGGATCATGAGCAGGAAAGCGACCTCTATACTCTTGCGGCGGGGGCGGTGGCGGTGGCTGCGGGGGGTACCTGTCCCTGTCCTGAGGTGGAGGACCGCGTCTATAGTCATCAAAATCACGAGGACGAGGCAACGGAGGACCATAGTCCCTGTAATCTCTAGGCGGAGAAGCCCTTCTAGAAGGGGGAGGGTAGTTATAACGCGAGTCCCTGGATGGCGGCTGTGGGAAACGAAAATAGTCATCCCGAGGCGGAGGTCCACGAGTACTATAATTATCTCTCTGGATACGATCGACCAAGGGGGGATCGTGAAGTCCACGCCTATGGTACGGCCTATGAAAAGCAATGGATACGACGTGACGAATCCAAGACCGCTAAAAACTCACATTCCATGGCCACTGGGACACTCCCTAGAATAATGTGCTGTGAAATACAAAATGGAGAGATACATTTGTTCTACACACCTCGCCCAATGCCCTTGTTGACCGCATCTGAAGCAGGCACCAGGTTCAGCATTAAATTTCGCAGCCCGTCCACCGCCATGCGATAGCTCCACTTTGATTTTATTGCCCATGAAGTGGCCTTCGTTATACTTTGCTACACTCTCTTCGGCAGCCTCACGGGTATCAAATTCCTGCCGATAAGATTGATACGGATTGTTAAAGGAAATAAAGCAACCTGACGTACTACGAAACCATAACCGACCCTTGATACAACATAAGCATTCCCGCAAAAAATGCAAGCGGCAAAAACTAGTACACACTTCAATTCAATATTGGCGATATTGCCAATCTTGCCAAAGCAATTCTGCAAGTCTGCTTCCCGAGTTTGTTCAGGCAGGCCACCGATGTAGACCTTATTCGGCTGCGAGCACAGAAACAAGTGTGAACACCGAGTCTCTTTTCTAGAAGCATAGACGACACAAGTAAACATGAGGTTGCGTATGTCGGTATGTTGAGTTAAAAAGCCATCCGGAGGTGAAGGCTGAGATACAACGCCCCGTAAGATCCAGAAGACGACAGAGAATCAAGGGCAGTGCGGTCTATGGGCAGCGCATGTAGTCAAGGAAAAAGGGAAAGGAAGATGGGCACACAAGAGAGGTAGATGGAGAACAATGATAGAAGAAGGAAAGGACCTAATAAGCACCTTGGCTTGTTTGTGGCTACCGTCTCGGAAAGAGTCACTTTTGGAACCAGATACGCTTATGTCGCCAACACTGGAGCCGCGGTGATAACCTGGAGGGTTTTCTGACTCGTGGTTAGGATGTGGTTCATCGGTAGGAGGATGCTGCATGGAAGACTGGGACTGGGAGCCAGCAGAGAGATTCTGATCCTCCTGGGATGTCCAGTTCGGAGTCTTCATTCGAACATCGTCAGGTGCCATCGCTGTCATGACAGTTGACTTTCAAAACAAAACCAACAATCTTTAGAATCTACCCGTGTGAAAGTCATTCCCAATGTTCAGACTCCGACGGTCCGTGCACGAATGTCAGCCATCAACAACAACATTGCTACACATAGATATCTTGATACATCATTAGCAACTATAACATGTATCAAGCTGTCATGGGCACATCTGTGGATATCCATCTTTTATGTTGGTTGGAACTTATTTGTTTTTCTATCTCGCTTCTTTTTGAAAAAGCTTCCATCCTTGTAGCTGTCTTTCATAATAGATCAATTTCTTTTGTTTTTTATTATTGTTATCTGATTTTAATTCTTTTATTTTTTGGACTTAGATAAGTAAAGTGCTATAACTATGATTATATACTACATATAAGTAAATGGCCCAATTGATGAGAACTCTGTCAAGTATATTGTCACAAACAATTTTATCTCATGTTTTACAGATGTTCACCTCATGTTAAACATGTCTTGAACATGTATTATGACTCACAATTACTGTGCCTTATGTTCTTCCCATGTAGTATCAGTTAGTATTTCATATAGTAATCAAGGCTTCCTTATATTCTCCTTATGTTTTCCTTATTTCTATCCTCAAGGACATCTTTCCATTTCTTTATGGTCTTTAGGTATATATCTGATTTGTAACCTGAGCTAAGCTTAGGATCATATTTGGTAAAACATCATTAGGCTTACCTTACAAAAGGAGAGTGTATTGTTAGACCACTAAAATATTATAATAGTTAGGCCATTAAAGAAATACTGATACAGTATTATAGTTAGTCTACTGAACAGACAAAATAGACAAAACCAGGCAGGATGCCACTGGTATTGAGACACTAAAAGATATATTAGAATCATTGAAGATTACTGAAGAAGACACCTTAGAAAGAACAAGAACAACAGAGATAGAATTAAGCAATATGTTAAGAGTATAAATACTAGCAGTACCAGCAGTATTACAAACTCAAGTCCTTAGTATTGGACAAGTGAATAGACCTTGTATTGGGTTAACACAAGAGAACTCAATAGAGAGCTCTGTACAAGAGTGTCTACCTTATATACCAAAACCTCATGGTCTGTGCCAACTACTTCTAGCCTACCCTAAACAGCCATATGTTTGCCTTTAAGGTCAACTAGTGTTTTACACATAGTATAATATCATCCCATCCTTCCAGAACCTTCTATGTCTTTCTGTGAGTCATGTGACTTGTGATCATCACTGTGATCATGTCATGTGATGTGAATGTCACTCTAACCCTATTTCTAAGTTCTAAAAATGGAAAAATGGAACATAAATCAAAAGGAGAATGAAAATAGAAAAGAAAAGGAGAATAAATGAAGTCCACTGCTTTCAACTTTGACAAGCAGAGAACATATCAGAGATAGTAATGCTGAAGAGTATGGTCCCAGACTTAGAATAGTTTGATAGAAACCAGATGAAATTTGAAGACTGGTAGAGTAATATATGATTATTCCTTAAAAGTAACAGAGTTGTGGTAACAGACAACAAGATCACTGCAATACTAGCCTGACTTAAAGATGGCACAGCTGGTATTTATGCCTAGAAAAAGATTGATTAGATAGAAGACTATGATGGTATTCAGAATTGAGATGAATTTGTAAAAGAAATCAAGACAGTGTTCAGCAACAAGAGCAAGACAATAGATGCTGAATAAAAGATCAAAACATTCAAACAAGAAAATAAACATATTATCAACTTTATAATCAAATTTGAAGTACTAGTTATGAAAGCTGAAACTGATAACATATATATAATACTTTTTCTAAAGAAGAATGTCAGAAGTGATATAATTAAGAGAAAGCAAATAAGATTATTAAATAAAATCAGGAATTACTTATAGAGGAAGAACATTACCTATGGATATTGTTGTGGCAACCACTAGTTGCAAAACTAATAGAAGCATAAGCAATAAATCTCAAGAGCAGATATTATTGTGGAGATCATAAGAAAACTCGACAAGGAATCTCTGCTAAATTGCTTCTCTATTTATATAAATTACAGATGGTCCATGCTACTAATAATTAACCCTACCCTAAAGTCCATACTGTTACAACTCAAAAACCTTAGAGCTAGTCAATAAGAAAAACCTTGTATTAAAGTTAACACAAGAGAACTTAATAGAGAACTCTGTACAAGATAGTCTACCTTATATACTAAATCTACATAGTCCATACTAACTACTTCTAACCTACCCTAAACAGCCATATGTTAACCTTAAAGTTAACATATATTACACATGTTATATGACATCATCTTTCCAAAATCTTTTACATCCTTCTATAAGTCATATGACTTGTGATTGTTACTGTGACCATGTCATATGATGTGACTGTCACTCTAACCCTAACTCTAAGTTCTAAAAATAGAAAAATGAAAAATAAATCAAAAGGAAAATAAAAATAAGTTAAGTTTACTACTTTCATCTTTGATACATATAACATCTATGAGTATACTATATGTATACTATGAGATAGACATGCTATTAACATGCTCCTTGACATCATTCTTCTAGTCTGCTCTTGCCCAGTCTAGGCCTATGACCTCACATCATGTGATATGTCATGTGACTGCAGTCACATGCCTCTTCATCATCAATAAAAGAAAGAAAAAGAAAATCAAAAGAAAAGAAATATTAAATCAAGAAAAATAGATAAAAGAAAAAGAAAAATGTTAGTGTCCAAGCACACTATAACAGATATTGGGAAAGCTAAAGACAACTATGATAAAGATAGAAAGCCTAGGTACTTCAACTGCAATATAAATATAAATACATGGTGAAAAATTGTAGGAAGCTAAAGAAAGAAAAAGAGACTAGAAAGTGTTATAAATGTGACAAAGTAAAACACCTTGCAAAGAACTGCAGATGAGGACAGAAAATGAAGAACAAAAACATACAAGAAGAATCAGAGAACAAGGATAAAGAGGATAATAGCAAAGAAGTAGATTTTGTCAAAGGTTCAGAGTATGCAGTATGGCAAACCTTTGCACATAGTAAATCTCTGAAGAATTGATATGTTATTCTACAAAGGAGAGATAATAAAGAGAGAGAACTCAATGAAATGTAAAGACATTAGTAAAGGAGAAACAAATTAAAATAACACCATTTAACATATTCAATATAGATGGAACTAGAAGTGAAAATTACAGAGTAACTTGGTTTGCACCATTGGAACTGGAAATCAACAGATATATAGAAAACATCAACACAGTAGTAACAGATCTAAATAGCACAGATATGTTCTTAGAATATGACTAGCTAGTTGAGCACAATTCAGAAGTTAATTGGAACAAAGAAACAATATGGTTTACAAGATGCCCAAAAGAGTCCAAGATATAGTACTAGGATATTTCATTTAAATCTAGAACTAGAAGAATTACACCAGTGAAAGAAATAGATAAAGAATACCAGAAAATAGGAAAGAAACCAGACCCAATGAATCCAGAAGATCTACCAGAATACAAGTTACCAGAAAGATGAGAATGAAATCATAAAATTAATCTATTGGAAGATGCATTTTAAGAGCTAAATGCTAAAGCCTATGTAATAATAGTTAAGAAAGAAAAAGCTTTAAACTAATAGTTAAACACACAACTCAAGGCAGAATTAATTGTGGAGTCACATATTTCTATATTCCAAAGAAGGATGAATCTCTACAATTAATACAAAATTATGGAAAGTTAAACCAGTATATAATAAAGGACAAGACACTATTACCATTAATTAGAGAAGTAATTAACAAGCTTAAGAATGCAACAATTTTCAGACTAAGGAATTGTAGAGTGTTAGGGCAACTGAACAAAAACCATGGTAATAGAGTGAAGATTATGACTTGAGGAAACCTAAGTTGTATTGTTTAGACAACTAAGTACACAACTCACTTTTAGAGAAATTCTAAGAGAACAGAATGGTGTTTTTCAGAGGTGACAACTACTCTAAGTACATATGAGTTCATACCAATCAAGTAGGACATCAAATAAAACATTTGATATCCTAACTACAGAATGATGAAGTTATATGATTAGGAACCTTGACAGAATGTGGCTAGATGGTGAGAATTCATTGGTTGGTGACTGAAACAGATAGATCAATGATTGTAAAGAGATAAGCAGGAGTTTGTAGTATTACTATGGAAAATATTGGCATAGAGCTTGGGAAACAAAATGACTATAAGATTGATCCAGGCTTTAGTAGATACTGCTAACTTAAATTTAGACAAAGTAGAGAGTCTTCTTATACAAAGTATTTATTTGACTTAAATACTAATACTTGGTAACTAAGATAATATCTAAGAAATAGAAGACATAGATAATTACTCTAATTACACTGATATTCTTAGATGTTGTTCCAAAGTTCTATGAAGATTATCAGGATGTTATGTAATCATTTGCAGAGTGATTAACTATAGAATAAAGTCTGATTGATATTGAAAGGAACAGAATATATAGCAGTATGATATAGTGTGAACAACTGACAACAACTTATTTGTAATAAGTATTGTAATGGAAAGCTTAGAAAGTATGGAGAATAGATAATAGTGGTAGTAATTTAACCTATGTAAAAATTTATATTGATTATCTAATTAGTACTACTGATTGCAGACTAAATACTTAGTAAGTAGAATGCTTTACAATACTCCTTCTTACTTAAGATATCAGCTACTAAGCAATAGAAGTAAAAGCAGATAAACTTAAAATATATCTAAGTCAAGAAATAGATAGAAATGACTAAATAAGACTTGACTAAGGTTTTTAGTCAGAATATCAACAGGATTATTTTTCCTATTGGTATAATATAGTTTAACTTGTTTATTCTCAATAAGATCTTATTATAACTTAGATTCAAGTAATAGAATAAAAAATAACTCTTATATTGAGTAGCATAAGAGAACTTAATAGAGTTCCAAGTACAAACTAATTGATCTTATATACTACAAACTGTGGTCTGTGCACATACTATAACTAACTTACTCTAAATGTCAAGATCGTTGACAGTGGACTTCATTTTTATTTTCTCTTTTCTTTTTTAGTTTATTTTTCTTTCTTTTTCTTTTTCTATTTTTAGAACAACTCGGGTTAGGGTTTATCTGTCACGCTGTCACATCAGTCACAAGATGATG
>Ga0157357_1001087_pt1 | contig 11499 bp, 2 predicted proteins | sample AttcapACBM1_FD_111485 | JGI IMG/M metagenome (GOLD analysis project Ga0157357, IMG submission 111485) | Fungus gardens microbial communities from leaf cutter ant in Botucatu, State of Sao Paulo, Brazil - Atta capiguara ACBM1 | ecosystem: Host-associated > Fungi > Mycelium > Unclassified ... | reverse complement strand
GCATAGATTCCACAATGCCTGGGAATTCTGGGCTTACAACGTTATCTTTGGTCTCTTTCAAGCACCCTATTACGCATTTTCACAGACGATGATGGCCGAACTCTCTCCTCCTGGCTATGATAATATGTTCTTCGGACTCTTTGGGCTCTCAAATCGTGCCTCGAGTATGATAGGCTCAAATGTTATCCAGGCGATTATCGATAAGAGTGGAAGTAACTGGAAGGGGTTCCCTTTCCTTTTTGCGCTTTGTGCAGCTGCGAGTCTTACTATCTGGTTTGGGGTTGATGTGCATAAGGGAAGGAGAGATGCAGCAAAGTGGGCCGGTGATAATACAGTAGCAAGCAGGAAGAACACTTAAGATGATTCATTGATAATGTCACTTCTATTCGATTCAAAGTTGCAACAATTGTAGTGCAGCTCTTGATATAACATGTGGATTAGGATATACTTAAGTTATCACTGAGTTCCAGCCTTGAGTCACCCCAACTTGTGGTTGCCACAATATTGTACTAAACCACTTTAATAATTCTTTTACTTCTTTTCCTTAAATAGTTAATTTACTTGAGTATCCATAGAAAGTTGTATGACTATGATCACATAATATAGAAGGTAGTAGAAGATTCTAGTTGTATAGACTTTAGAATAGGAGTAGATGTATAGATCAAATACCAAATGTATAAGTGATTGATATAACAGAAGAACTTAATATTAAACTCTATACCAGTCCCTCATTCCAAGGCTTTACTTTACTTACTCTTATTATTCTTAATTGGTGGTCATTGTGACTGCTAGTCATGAACCTTCTGAACTAGACCCTGGACTCAAGAGATTGGTAGCTGCCCACAAGAAGAGTAGTTATAGACAATGTTAACCAAATCTAGATTGAAATCTAAACATTCCTCATTGTTTAAGTGGATGGTATTATATAGTATATTTGTACCTTTCATAGCAGAAACTTTGTACTTGTATTTCATACATACAGAGATATAAATACTGTTCCTTAAGAGAAGATCTTAGCTTTGTTAGAACAGTAGTTAGTAAGGCAATAGGTATTTGGTTTGGGATAAATTAAGTACTCAGACAGATCTAGTTTAGTTTAGAGAGAAATTTTATTTGCAATGTTATGTCAACAACTTGTTGATGTTACAAACTCAAGTTCTTAGAGTGGGACAAGTGAATGAATCTTGTATTAGGTTAACATAAGAGAACTTGATAGAGAGCTCTGTACAAACTAGTCTACCTTATACACTGAACTAGATGGTCCATGCTAACTACTTCTCTAGCCTACCCTAAACAGCTATATATTTGCCTTAAGGTCAACATGTGTTAAACATGTTGTATGACATCATTCTCTAGAACCTTCTACATCCTTCTATGTATCTCATGACTTTTGTGACTATTACTGTGACCATGTTATCTGATGTGACCTATGTGTGACAGCATGATCTTGTCACTCTAACCCTGCCCCTAGGTTTACAGAAAAGAAAAATAAATCAAAAAGAAAAAGAAAAAAAGATTAAATAAAAAAGCTAGCATCCAGACTTTGTATGTCTGACAGTTGAGATATGATAGTAGCAATACTATTGCATGTTTCATTCTATCAGTAATATAAATAATTGCTCTAGTAATATCTGGAAACAATTGAGAGTTATATATAGAAGAAATATATAAAGTATAAATTTTTCCTTTTACTAGAACTTATGTCTTACTGTTAAGAACTTCAGTGTCAGAATTACAAACAATGAACTTTACAATTTTATTTTTCTCTCTCATTTTTATTTTATTTTATTTTTATTTTTATTTTGAAGCTTAGAATTAAGATTAACAGTAGATAGTTTTGTACTTGGAACTTCATTGAGTTCTTTTGTGTTTATCTAAATACCAAGTATTTTCTTTTGACCAACTCTTAGATCTTAAGTTCATAACATTCAGGTCTTATACAAAATAATTTGTCTACACTCATATATATATATATTCTACAGATATATAAATCTTAGTAAATACACTATTATTAACTAGTTTAAGTTATATTATATTACTCATACTCAAGCTCTCTACCAACAATCTTATTATATTGGTAAATGGTTATTAGTTGTTCATACTATACCATGCTTTTGTTAGACTTGGCATTCTTCTCTTATTTTCTTTTTCTTTTATTCTTTATTTAGATTTAGTTATAGATAGTAACATAACATCACACATAGCTGTCACAATAGTTATAAAACATAACAGCTATCACAAGTTGGTCATATATGTCATAGTCACAATTATATAATTATATAAGAATATAAAAGATTTGAGAATAAGTAATATTATATAATATAATTACTATATATTAATAGATAGTATATAACACATGGCCTTTAGAATAGGTTAGTGTTAGAGTTGAAGATGGTAGACTTGAATTATTTTCATTTCTCTTCTTATTTTTTTATTTTATTTTCTCTTTATTTTTTTATTTTTGGATTTAGAGTTAGGATTAGCATAATAGCATAAACTATCATACATCTGTTATATGATACATGACATGGTGTCACACATCTGTCACATGATCACATATCATACAAAAGATTGTAAAAGATTCCAAAACAATAATGTTATACTATATATTAATAGCATATAGTACATATATTTTTTAGAATAGGTTATTACATACTATCTGACATCCACACTCTTTCTACTCTTCCAGTATATATCACACTCTATTCTAATTACCCATCAATTTGAAAACCAGACTCTGTATTTCTCATTAATCTTATAGAATTTTAAATAACAATCCAGAGTATACATAGCAGTAGAGTATTAGATCACTAGTTCCATATTTAAGAATGTTGTCTACTATGTACCATTTCCTTAATCTGATTATCAACTTAGATTTATGTTACACTTATATTAAGTATATCCACATATATTTTCTGACAAATACAATCATGTGATGAGTTAGCTAGGTATAACAATCTTCTATTGAAGCTAAGATCATTTTATCCATATAACACTTCCTGTTAGAGTCAAAGACAATGGACTTAACTTTTTTTTTCTTTTATTTTATTTTGGGGACTTAAGGTTAGAGTTAGTATAATGTTATATATAACTGTTATAAATTATTATACAATGTGACTCACACATCTGTTATAGTCACAAGTCACAAGATTATGTATCATAATAGAATACAATAGAAGATTCTAGAAGAAAATGATGTTATATAGCATGTTTTACATATGTTGATCTTAAGGATAATATATACTAGAAACTTCATTGAGTTTTCTTGTATTACCCAATATAAAATTCTTGGGAAGAAATTAGTCTTATATTAAGGAGTTGTAAGTGTCCAAGAACTCCAAATGATATTTAGGTAAGATATTCTACTGTTACACCACTACCATATATACTATAATAGGATAGTCCAAGCACATAGTCTATACACTTGACCTGTTATATGTCAGGTCTACCCATGCTGAAGACATATTTCTATGGTAATACCATATCTTCTATCTTTATGAAAAAAGCCTGTCTTCCATGATAGCCATCCTTTTTGCAATATATCCTCATGGCAGTGATGTAACAATCTGAATATTCTGTCTTTTATAACAGGGATATTTTTATCTAACTTGGTCTTCTATGGTAGAGTTCTCCTATCTTACTTCTGTTAGTGTTTCACTACTGAAACCTCTACTCAGAGTAATAAGAGCTATATTACTGAAACCCCAAGCATCTTCTATATCTTCTACTCATATATAAGACTAGTAGTTACATTGTAATTCACTAGTCTGATAATTGACAAAGATAAACTCTTATTGAACTTGATCTCTAGTATTCAATGACAATACACCAATTAGCACTCACTTCCATCTTGGACTTCATTCATTCATCTGAAGTCATGACCACACAGCAGACAGATGGTACAGCATATAAGCTAAAGCCAAGGTCTTTCTACAAGTTTGTGTCACCAAGTACAGAGTTTACACACTCTACATATTGCCAAGCTAACCCTATAGACTTTTGCCTCCTGATGTGAACTGTGCCTAACATGACTGATCAATATCTACAACTATAATTAACTAAATAACTATAGTACTACTGTATCAGACTAGATAATGGGGATTAGGATAATATAAGGGCAGTTATCAGTCTATTAGGAGCTAGTCTGGGTAATAACCAGCCTAAGAGTGTAACTAAGCCTTTGTAGAGTGGATCTAGACTTACAGTATTGCTAATATCTCCTGACAGTTCTTTCTCATTAATCTACTCTAAGGTCTTTGAGTTATAACACTTTCTTGTCTATGTTCCAACCTGATCTGTCTTCTGTACTACTCACAGATAGTCCTGGCAAGTATGAATCATCCTTAACATAGGCTAGGTTTAGTGTAGCATAGACTGTTAGCTAAGTATATATAAGGTAGATACTTTATACTTGGAACTTTATTAAGTTCTCTTGTATTAACCTAATATAAGGTTCTTTTGTTGACTTCACTTTTAATCTTCAATTGTAACATTAGAACTCAATATTCTTATTCTGAGACTGTCCAATATCAGGCCTTCTTATCACTTTTTTTTACTCTCTTTTCATTCTCAACTAAAGGCAACACTGCCTAAAGTCAAGAAGACAAGGTTAGACTCTAGGTCTAAGGAGTTGGTAGCAGCCACCAGAAGGTTGTCATAGACAGTTGGGACCAAGCACAGGTCTCTTTCTAAACATACTTATCATTAAATTTGTGGTGTTTAGTAGTTACTTGTACTCTTTCATATAAAAGCTCTATGCTATAGTGTCCACTTGTAATCTGTACATGTAAGAGAACAATAGGTGTTCTTCAAATCCTATTTAGAGTAGAATGTTTTTCTTAGGAAAAAATTGTTTATAAATTTATTAGGATAGTAGTTGGTATTTAGATAGTCAGTAGATAGTATGAGGTAGGACAAAAAGAAGGTCTACTAACATCTACAGAGATTGAGTTTAGTTTAGAATACAAATCTATGAGAGAAAACAATACTAGTTTTGCCCTCCTTGTAAGGGGACTGGCTCTTCTGAGACTTTTCTCTTCCATGTTTTTTGGCTAATCCATGTTCTGTGATCCTTTCCTATATCTGTACTCACCTACTTTTCTGTGCTTTGAACCCCTTCAAACTATATACCAATATTTCTAACTGTCTGGATATATCATTTAACTTTTCTTCCCAGTACTTTCTTGTTCTTCTACAATGCTCTGTAGTCTTTCAAAGTTTGCTAGTATCATCTACTCATTCACTTTCCTATGCTCTGAAAACACTTACACTCTGGCTCTCTTCCAATTTAGTCTTTTTATTCTCAACTATTCCTGATTACTTAAGTATCATTATTCCTTGCTTATGTAAACAGAATTCTGACACATTAAAATGAACCTATTATTATATAGAGTAGTTGTCATCTTCAGAAATCTTTATTCTGTTCTCTTAGGATTTTCTGGAGATAAGTGTATAGTTTAGTATTTCTTAGACAATAGACTTAGAATTTCCTGGAGATTTAGAGTGCTCTGCTCTTCTACCCAGTTGCCCTAACACTCCTCTTATACACATCTTCACCTCCCACACCACTACCACAATTATTATCACCTACTCCAATAAATTTACTTCTACTTTATTACAACATGAGTCTGATAGCAACAAGAGCAGATAGTTGTTTTATAGGTACTGATATCTTAAGTGGAACTAGGAGGAGAAGAAGTAGCAGTTCCCTGACCCAATATTAGGTCAAACATAGAAGTGGCTAAGCCACAAACATTTAATAGGGAGGCAGAAAAGGTCTTGGGTTTTTAAATAGCATACAGACTGTATATTAGAGTGAGAATAAGGAATATAACAGTAGAAGAACAGATACAATGGGTTTTATTATATATGTAAGGAGAATTGGCAGACATTTGAAATAAACATCATAGAAGATTTAAAAAGCAGAAGTTTGAGTTATGCAACAGTAGGAGAATTTCTAGCAGATCTGAAAGAAGAATTTAGTGGAGGAAACAACAAGACAATGTAGGTAGCAGAGTCGAAAAAAATAAAGCAAGAGAGTAAAACAATAAAGGAGTTTGTACAGAAGTTCAAAAGAGCAGTGAAAGATAGTAGTTATAAAGAAAAACTATTGATTGAGGAATTCAAGCAAGATATGTATAGGGTAATTCAGTGAAGACTTATAGAGTCAGAATGTCAACCCAGGAGTATCAAGCAGTAGTATAAGAGAGCAACAAATCTGGATAGGCATTAGAAGGAGAGTAAGAGAGAAGAAGTGAGATTGAGAAGAAAAAGTGAAACAAGAGCTTAGGCACTAAGGTAGAATACAGCAACAAATGTTACAGAGACACAACAGCAACAGATGTTACAGCTTCAAATTTGGCTAAAAGAACAAGAGATTTCTCAACAATGAACACTGATAGGGTCTGCTCCAATAAAGGGAGTAGAGAGAATAAATGTAGTTATAGTGTATCTGTAATAGTGGGCAGGATTTGTGCCTAGGTATAATCCATATACTATGGACATAGATAGGGAGAGAAACTGTTATAGCTGTGGAGAGTTTGATTGCATTGCAAGAAACTGTAGAAATTAGGAAATTATGGAACAAGAGAGAAGGTTGGAGTATAGGAACAATAAGAATAATAATTTAAATAGAAAAGAGAGTCTGGTAGTCCTCAACTAGGCTCTAGTAATTAAAATAGGTTTACAATGCTTGTCAGAAGTAAAGATGGTGGACTCTAATTATTTTTCTTATTATCTCTCATCTTCATTCTCTTTTTTATTTTATTATTATTATTATTATTCTGAAACTGAGAATTAGGGTGTAGAATGACATCACATATCACATAATGTGGTCACAATCATAATCACACAACCACATGTCATGGAAGGCCCTAGAACAATGATGTTATACTACATAGGCCTACACATATAGTCCTCATGGTGAACATATATACTTTAGAGTAGAATAGTTATAGTATGTGCACAGACTATGCCCTGTAGTATATAAGGTAGACTATCTTGTACCAAGAATCTCATTGAGTTTTCTTGTATAAACCCTATATCAGGTTCTTCCTTTTGGCCAGCTCTAAGGTCTTAAGTTCATAACAATGCTCTTTAGAGTAGTAAATAATATATTCTGTTGTAACTTAGACAATAAAGATATACTAAGAAAAGTGATAGTGAAGATTGGACTTGAAAGAATTAATATGCAGAAAGAAGTAACAGTAGAGGTGCTGTTGGATAGTAAGGTGACTGAGTTGGTCATAAGTTTGGAGTTTGTTAGGAAGTAGGGGTTTAAGTTGAAAAAGATAGAAAAATCTATATATAAGAAGTATGGATAGATCCTTTAACAAGGAGGAGTCTATTAAACATATAGTAGAAGTAAATATTTATTACCAAGGATACAAAAAGAACAGAGATTGATAAATAGAAGTAAAGCATGATTTTAGAAATACTGTGGTTAGCTTACCACAATTCTGAAATTGATTGAAGGATAGGAGAGATAAAGATGATGAGGTGTCTGGAGAAGTGTGAAAACCAGCATGTCATAATATACTTGAACTCTTATACTTTATTTTTCTTTTCTTTTCCTTTTATTTATTTTGATTTCTTTTTTTCTTTTATTTTATTTTAATTTTACTTCTTAGATAATGAAGAGGCATATGACTGTGGTCACATGATTCATCACATAATATAATATGATAGGCCTAGAACATTGTAAAAAAGACTAGAAGAATAATGTCAAGATATATATATCACAAACTTCATTCAGCTTGTATTTCCACAACCAGTAGACTAATTTTCACAAACTAAGTTGTGCTGTAAAGCCCTAAATGAGGGCTATCTGCACATATGTAGGATGTACAAAAGCAACAACAAACAACCAAGATATCAGGCCATCAGTAACTATAAAATCTTTGTTTGCTAATATCTCATTAACAACTGAACAGATTCACACGATCAAACTTGCATTGGAAGGTGCTCATCAAACCGTTTCCAATTATATATGATATATTACATAGTGATAAGTATTCATAGAGATACAAGCATATCAATATAGTGACATAATTAGTTACTTTCTAAAATTAGCCTGACATCTGCTATGACAGATGACAGCTCCCATCAGGTACAAGTTTTGATTATGTAATAGAAACAGCTTGTGTACAGACCATTACTCTTTTGTATATATACTTCTGTGTTTGAGGATTAGACTTTAGACTTAACAACATCAATTTACATTATTTATCATCAATCTTTATTCTTTATTATCTGTATTGATCTTAATCATCATTGTCATCATTATTGAACTTCTGAATCACTCCTAAACCTCTGAGAGTGCACACAAGGTTCAGATATCACAAATAAGTAAGTAGTTCATTTTGTGATAATATATTTATGGTATATTTACCTCATGGTGTATATATGGTGTATTCATGGCTGATGCATGAACATTAGGGTAGGGTTATTTATAATTAGCACAGACCATATGTTAGTAGTATATATAGTATAGAAATTCTCACCTTGTAAGACTACTTAGTATGTTATTGACTATTTTGGTTAGTAGTTGCCATAATATAGTGGAGACTAAAGCAAGAGAAACTAAGATAGTAAAAACAAAAAGAGAAAGAGAAAAGAGAAGAGGAAGAGAAAAAGCAAAAGTAGAAAGAAAAGAAGAAAAAGAAACTAAAAAAGAACAGAACAATGGAAGTAAAAAAGATAGCAGAAGAATGGGAGATTTTGAATGAAGAAGAGGAAGCAGTAAAGTCCAAAGAAGAAGCCAAGAAATTGGTTTCTCAAAGGTTTCATAAATAGTTCCATATCTTTGAAAAGAAAGTAAGTGAGAGAATACCAACAAAAAAGTTGTGAAATCATACAATAGAGATAAAAGAAAGATTTGTATCAAGAAAGGGAAAAGTATATCTGTTGTTGAGAAAGAAGAAAAGAGAAGTGCATAAGTTCATTGAAAAACAATTGAGGAAAGAGTACATTAGACCCTTGAAGTTGCCTCAAATAGTATCTGTGTTTTTTGTGGGAAAATAGTAAGAAGTACATGGTACAAGACTATCAGTATTTAAATGAGTAGACTATTAAGAACAATTACCCTTTGCCTCTTATTTCAGATATTGTAGAAAATACAGGAACTAAGAAAGTATTTACAAAGTTGGACTCAAGATAGAGCTATAATAATGTATAGATAAAAGAGATAGATAAGTAAAAGGCAACATTCACAACTCCAGAAGGGTCATTTAAACCAACTGTAATGTTCTTTGGACTTGCAAACTCTCCAGCAACATGATGAACAAAATCTTATAGAACTTGATCAACACTGGGGAAGTAGCAAGTTTTATTGATGACATTATAGTAGGAACAGATGAGAAGAAAGGATATGATGAGATAATAGAAGAGATAGTAAAGATATTGGCAGAGAATGATTTATAGTCCATTAAAATACTCAAATCTGCAGGAATATTATAACCTACAATTATATTATTGAAAACAAAAACTGGAAAAATGCAAGTGGAAGATTAGGAAAGTAGAATTCTTGAGAGTAGTAATTGGACCAGGTGGAATTAAAATGAAAGAAGAGAAGGTAAAAGAAATATTAAACTGGCTAGCTCTAAAGGAAGTCAAGAACATACAGAAGTTTTTAGAACTAGCTAATTACTATTAACAGTTCATTAAGGATTTCACATCCATAGCCAGACCATTACATAACTTGGTAAAAAAGGATCAGAAGTGAAATTAGATAGAGAAGCAAAAGAAGGTGTTTAAGGAGTTGAAGGAGAGATTTACAAAAGAACTAGTATTAGCAGCACTAGATCTAAATTAAAAAATGAGAATGGAAGTTGATATGTCTAATTATACAACAGAAGAGGTATTGTTATAATTCAAGTCTCACAGTGTTAAGACAAGAAAAGAACCTTGTATGAAGATTATACAAGAGAACTCAATGAAGTTCCAGTTACAAAGTGTCTATTTTATATATACTTGGCTAATGGTTCATGCTACACTAAACTTAGCCTATCCTAAAGAACATATTATCCTTCTGGAACCTTCTATATCCTTCTATAACACATGATTATGTGACCATGATATATGATGTCATACTAACCCCAATCCTAAGTTCCAAATAAGAAAATAAAATGAAAATAAAATAGAAAAGAAAAAAGAAAAGAAATAAATAAAGTTTACCATCTTTAATTCTAACAGGTATTATTTATGGAGTATAAAGATGGATAATAGAAACTAGTAGCTTACCTCTCAAAATCTCTCAATGAGACAAAGAGAAACTATAAGATTTATAATAAGAAGATGTTGGTGGTAATAAGAGAATTGGAAAACTAAAGACATTTGTTAAAGGGTGCAAAGTTCAAGTTTGAGGTCTGGACAGACCATAAGAACTTAGAATATTTTATGAAAGCGAACAGAAGACAAGTGTTATGACTTATATCCAATTTTATGATCTTAGATCCTTAGGGTTGGATAAAAGAACAACTCTTGTATTAGAAAAACACAAGAGAACTCAATAAAAAGCTCTTTACAAAATAGTCTACCTTATATACTCTTACAGATGGTCTGTGCTAACTACTGTGCACTCTATTCTAAATGACCATGTGTAAAGCATGAGGCCAACATGTGGTGTCCATGTTGTATGACGTTATTTTGTTCCAGAATCTTCTACTTCCTTTTCTTAAGTCCTGTGATCAATGTTGTGACTATACCATCAGATGTGACTAATGTGACAGTGCGACCAATCACTTATAACCCTAATCCCAGAGTTCTAAAAATAGAAAAATGAAAAAATAACTTGAAAGACAAATAAAATGAGAAAGAAAATGAAGAAAAAACCAAGTCCACATTTTTTGATCTTGACATTCAAGAGTTAGAATGAAAGACCACTCTTTAGCCTTATCCTAATAACTATATATTTGCCTTGTAGTCGATATGTATTAATCATGCTATATAACATTATTATTTCTAGAACTTTCTATATTGTTCCATCATGTCACATGAGTGTGTGACCTATGTGACTGTGACTGTTGTTATGGAATGCTTTGGACACTAACATTTTTCTTTTCCTTTTATCTATTTTTCTTAATTTTATAATTTCTTTTCTTTTGAATTTCTTTTTCTTTTTCCTTTTAGTGATGATGAAGAGGCATATGACACTGCAGTCACATGACATGTCACATGATGTGACATCATAGGCCTAAAATGCAGTAAAAGAATCTAGAAGATGATGTCAGGACATATATATACAATATAGTGGCCTTGAGTAAGAAATGAGGTGGACATGAGGATGTAGCATAGACCATGTGTACTCTGTATATATAGGACTCTAATTTAGCAGAGACTCCTTGTCGAGTTCTCTTGTGAACTTCCCACATTATATCTACTTTGAAATTTACTCACTTGTGCTATCATTTGTCATTTTGATAAGTGGTTGCCACAACAACTGTGACCTATGACATCACATTTTGTCTCCTTTGCTTATGTTTAAATAAAGAAAAATAAAAT
>Ga0157357_1001086_pt1 | contig 11505 bp, 5 predicted proteins | sample AttcapACBM1_FD_111485 | JGI IMG/M metagenome (GOLD analysis project Ga0157357, IMG submission 111485) | Fungus gardens microbial communities from leaf cutter ant in Botucatu, State of Sao Paulo, Brazil - Atta capiguara ACBM1 | ecosystem: Host-associated > Fungi > Mycelium > Unclassified ... | reverse complement strand
GAGTAAATTCATTCACCATGCTATTTCTAAAAGAATTGTTATCTTTATTTATGTTAATTATATCCTAACCAGATTCATAAATGAAAGAAATAAAATTTCATGCAGCTTTATCAAAACTTTTAAGTTCCAGAATATCATTTATTGAACTCTTTTTAACATTTCTGGATCTAATATAATCTGCCATACATAACAAGGAAGTAGATATATTCTTAGCATTAATTTTAAAGAATTCTATAAATCCAAAGATAGAGATAGGATAGACTTCACTGTTCCAAGCTTTAGGTTTAGTAGGTTGGTTAATATTGTAGGCCAATGGAACCTCATAATAGTTCAGCTGCAAACATGACTCTTGAGTACTAGTTGCCTCATGTTTATCTTATAGAGAAAGTATAGAGTTTAGAGCTGAAGCCTTATTGACTTTACATTGTTTACCAGTCTTGGTGCTATTGCCAGATACCTGAATGTCCAAATTATTGTTCATCTCCAAGTTTGCTGTTACTAATAGAGCAACCTTCTCTACTTCAACCTGTTTGCTCTAGAGAGGGTTATTACTTTGAATTTCCATTCTTTTATAATAAGAAACCATAGATATCTTAGAGAGCATAAAGAACTCTCTGGAACTGTTGTGGGACAGATTAATGGTCTCTCTCACATTATATCTATGTCAATATTTACTTCTATGTTTGAAGATGTTTGGTCCAATACATTAGATAATAGAGCTTTAGTAGTAGTAGACAATATTATATTTGCTAATTCTCTTATAAGTACTACTATACAAGATGGTGGTAAGAGAGAAAGAAGTAATGCTCTAACTCTAAGTCCCAAAGTAAGAAATAAATAGAAAATAAAATAAAAATAAAAACTAAGTTCATGATTTTGACAACAAAGCTTCTTAAAAGCTTTTAACACTACTATTCATCCCAGATGATACATTCTGAAGATACCCCTCAAGTTGAACCTTATAACTAAAGATACTAACTAGTACTTGTCTTGCCAGTCTTTTCTAGACTACTAAAACTCTCTGAAACTTGTTTAAAAGTGATAGTAGATACTAGCAATGCTCATTTGATAAAATAGAGGTTAAACTACTCTTAAGTGGGAATATTTGGATAAGGGTCCTCTTATTTTACTCCCTTCTACTTGTGGCTTATATATTAGTTTAAAAATATAAAGAATAAATCTAAAAAATAGAAACCAAAACTATAATGAAGCTTTTTAATATTTTGCAAGCATATGGCCATTTCTTCATTTACAATCTAATATCAATCTGATAATTGATTTCTACTTGTGAGAGCCTATTTCATTTTTCCTTTACTATTTCTATAGTCATTCCTACTTACTCTACCATTATTAGCTTCTAATCTAATGTGTTCCTGTCTTATTTGACTGTTCAAATATTTGTAACCTGGCAAAATGCTCTCACAAGTATATATACTTTATAGCTAGTTATTTGTGAGTAGTATTTCTTATCTCTAATGATTTCTTCTTTCTAAGATTTGGTTTGATTAATGGCTATTATACTATCTCTCAAGCTGGTGTTCACTTGAGAGAACCTAAGATATTATCCAGAAGTGTAAGATCTTCTTACTAATACCTTTAAAAAGAGCTTATATGCTTAAAAACCTTATGAGAGTACTTGTTTTTGTGGAAAAGTGTTTTCTAGTGTAATATCACTGAAGCACTACAGTCTTTTGGAGTGACTGTGGTCTGCTCTTGGAACAGAAGTCTATCTTCTGTACTATAAAAGCATAGATTATTCTCAAGACATTTCTTGTACTCATCACTAGTCAACTTGCTATTGTTGGCCAGCTTGGAAAAAAGGTTCATTTATGGAGAATTAGATTGTTTCTTGGGAGCAGGAGACAAAGAATTAGATAGAGATAATTTAGTAGATAAGACTACTAGAGATATGTTTGCTTTGTTCTGAAGAGCCATAGTATTACCAACAAAGAAAGTCTTATCTTGCTTCTAGAATGAGACTTAATATGCTTCTTTTCTGCCTGTCTTGCATAATAGCATTCACAGTTATGCTCCCAGTAGCAGTAATCAATAGTCATTGCTAAAGTATATATATCTTAGAATGAGATAGGTTTATCTTATTTCTAGATAGAGATAGGATTCTGGATCTAATTTCAGAGCCCCTAGTAATAGTGGTGGCACATAATACTATTCCCCTAGTGTAATTGGGAGACATAACATATTAGAGTTAAAGATAATAGACTCTATTTATTTTTTATTTCTTTTCTCACTTCTATCTTCTTTTTAATTTATTATTTTTGAACTTAGAGTTAGGGATTAGCATGACATCACATGTGACTGTCACACATCTGTCACATATCACAAGTTACAAAGAATATTGTAGAAAATAATAAAATAATGATGTTATACCAGTATATATTATATATATTGACTTTAAGGCAAATATATACTCTTTAAAATAGGCTAGGTTTGATATAGTATAGATTATTAGCCTAATATATAAGGTAGGCAGATTATACTTAGAAACTTTATTGAGCTCTTTTATATTAACCCTAATACAAGATTCTTCTTTTAACTTCACTTTATAAGTTGTCAGAGCTCTAACTATTATATTTTTTCTTTTCTCATTTGTTATTTCTTTCTCTTTTGTTTTTATTTTTATTTTTGGGGACCTAGGATTAGGGTTAATATGACATCACTGTCACACTGTCACACATCAGTCACATGACACTGTCACAGTCACAGTCATATGTTACATGAAAAAAGCATAGAAGGTTCTGGAAGGATGATGTCATACAACATATTTAACACATGTTGACCTTAAGGCAAACATATGGCTGTTTAGGGTAGGCTAGAAGTAATTAGCATGGACCATGGAGTTTTAGTATATAAGATAGACAATCCTATACAGAGTTCTCTATTGAGTTCTCTTGTGTTAACCTAATATAAGGTTCATCCACTTGTCCTACTCTAAGAACTTGAGTTTGTAACATAAGTCTTTGAAGTGCAATTTGAAAGATTTATAGGCAGAACTGTAACAGTAAATTTAGTAGATATAACTGCTTAAAAGTAACAGCAGACTTGAGAGTTTGATAATACTGCTAGGTACAGTTCACACTAGAATATGAAAGCCCATAAGATAATCTCAGGAATATATAGAGTATAAAAACTATATGAGCTTGGTAATGTAGACTTCATAGAACAATCTTAGCTTTAGGTTATGTATTATGCTGTTTATCTACTACATGGTTACAACTTCAGATAATTGGATAAAGTCTAAAAGAGAAGTGAGTACTGATAGTGGTATGTTGCTGTTGAATACTAGAGATTGAGTTCAATATATTTAGCTTGTATCTCCACAACTAGTAGACTGATTTTCACAAACTAAGTTATGCTGGAAAGTCTCAAATAAGAGCTATTTATACATATATAGAATATATAAAAGCAACAACAAACAACTGAGATATCAGGCTATTAGTAAATGTAAAAGATTTGTTGGCTAATATCTCATAAACAGCTGAACAGATTCACATGATTAAACTTGCATTGGAAAATGCTTATCAAACCATTCCTGATAATAGATAGTATATCCAAAAGCAATAAGTATTCATAGAGATACAAGCATATAAATAGTGATATAATTAGTTACCTTCTAAAATTAGCCTAACATCTGCTATGACAGATGATAGCTTCTATTAGGTACAATTTTTGATCATATGATGGAAACAGCTTATGTATAAACTATCACTTTTTTGTATATACTTCTATATCTGAGAATTAAACTTTAAACTTAACAATATCAATCTTTATAATTTATCATTAATCTTTATCTTTTCATCATTGACATCTGTATTAATCTTAATCATCATTGTCATTATTATTGAACTTCTGAATCACTCCTAAACCTCTGAGAGTATATCTAAGATTTAAATATCACAAATAAGTAAGTAGTTCATTTTATAATACTTATATACAAGTCAGATATATAGAAGATGCTCAGAGATTTCAGTAGTGAAATACTAAAAGAGATTGGATAAAAGAACTCTGCTATGGAAAACTATATTTAATAGGAGTATTTCTATCATAAAAGACCAGATACCCAAATGGTTGTATCACTACTACAAGAATATGTTGCAGAGGAATAGCTATTATGGAAGACAGGCTTATATTGAATATGTTATAATAACATTACCACTACAGGAACATATCTTTGAAAAGAATGGACTTGGCATATAACATACTAGTATCTTCCCAATTACCACTTGGTCTGAGTTCAAGCAACTCTTTAGAAAGTACTTTTTCTCTATCAATGCTGCTATAAAGGCTATTAACAAATTAGAAGAAATAATTTACTATCAAGAGAGCCACACTATAGAAGATTATCTAGATAAGTTCTATATGCTGATCTCAGAAGCATGTTACACTGACCTATATATTATAGTTATCAAATTCCACTACAGTTTTCAAACAGCAGTATAGAATTAGATTGCAACCTTGCCTATTAGATAGCCTAATAACACTTACCTCTCTACTTGGTATGAAGCTGTACACAGGATAGACTAGGCCTAATAAGCAAATAAATTGTTTTAATCCACACAACATATGACTACTACAGCCTCTTTCAGCTTACAATCTCTATAGAATTTGTTAGTCTTTCTAGCTCCTAGGCTACTATCTACTGTCTTGCTATTGCTCTTTTGACAGCTATCACTGGCTCTCTCTTCTGGTATTTCCATGGACATTGACACTGCCCATAAATATTACAGTATTTCCTCTATAAGTTTCTTTATAAGATCCTATTATTGTAGGAACCTGAACTATATAGTCTATAAATGTTCTGTTAGGATAAATATTAGACAACCAACTACAGAGTAATGGGAGAAGCTTATAGAGGATTTGAATATACTGAAGAACATGGAGAACAGTAGATATTTAGAGCCTACAGATTTTAATAGTACTAAGAATAAACAGGATTTTGTATAAAGCAGATAGCAAATTGTGGTGACCATGAACTAAAATGATTATAGTATCACTAAGTAGTCTTATAGGCAAGAGTCTTGTAAAAATTATAAGAGAACTTAACAAAAAGTCTCAAATGCATTACTACTCCATTTATACTAATAGTATATAGTCTGTACTAGTGATAAATAACTCTATTCTAAAGTCTATGTATCATCCATGAGTCTACTATATCTTAGCCATATCTTTTGATATTATTGTTCTAGTTCCTTCTACACTGTTCTAAACCTATAATGTTATATCATGTAACATATCATATGACTGTAGTCACATGACTCTTCATTAAACAAAAGAAACAGAAAAGTAAAATAAAATAAAAATAGAATCAAGAAAATTGGATAAAAAGAAAAAAAAGAAGATAAAATATAAGAGTCTAGGTGTACTATAATACAAATTGTGTATTCTGACTGCTAATAAATAAGTTTGCTATACTCAAAGTAGAAGAATATACTGAGAGTGACAGTGAATTCTCTAACATACCTTTTTACTTGATTCCATACTTCCATAACTCTCTCTAAATGCTCCAAGTGGAAAAAAAGGCTTTCTCTCCATCTAGTAATCAATGCTCTCAATGTCCATAATTCTTCTTTGTATCTCTCTATCTCTTTGGAAATTACTAATACTATAAAACAATCTTAGTATATATATTGGTAGACTCTGGTACTACTAGAATCTTCATCAACTAGAGTTTTGTAAATATCAGTTATACTCTGAATGAACTTTGCTTGTTGTCTCTAGCTTAGAGAAGTAAGACCTTATCCTCAGCTTCACTTGGCTAAAAGTGCATAACTCTGAGGTCAACTGGCAGAAAAGATAAATCTTTATAATGAGATGCCTAGTATACTTTTCATGCTGCCAAGATATCTAGAAGACTGAAAATACTGAATATGAGCTTTGGAGACTTGTTGATCTGGCTCTTTCCCTAGTCTGGTAAAAAACTCTAAAAAAGCAGAAATTGTTCTGTAAACTTCAGAGCAATATAAGAATGAGCTAGAGGACTGTTACTATCTTATCTGACTGCTCCCAGAATACTCTACCCTTAACATCTACATAGCTACCACCTCTTCCCAACATCTCTCTAAAGTCTTCTACAAGACCCAGGTCTAGAATAAAGCCTTTGTTCTTCATTCATATATACAACAGTTTAATTTTGTATTTTCTATAGAAGATTTTAATATTCTCTCAAACTACTGTAAATAAAATCATACTATTGAGCTAATTCCCCATGCAAAGCCTAAGTCATTAAAAGTATACTCTTTATTTCCCATAAAACAGTTCAAGCTAGATAAGTTCATCACTAAAAACCTCTATACTAAATTCATAAGAATTTTAAAGTCTCCCATTGCTACACTGGTGTTTTTTATTAAGGAAAAGGATAGATCTCTCTACCTAGTACAGAACTATTACCACCTCAATATGCTTACAATCAAAAACAAATATCTGCTCTCCTTGATCTCTGAGTTAGTCACAAAACTTCAAGATGTATAGTATTTTACCAAGCTAGATGTGTGCTAGGCTTCAACAATATTTGTATCAAGCCCAGTAATAAGTAGAAGGCTGCCTTCCACACTAACTATATATTAGAACTTCAAGTGGTAGACTTAGTTATTTTCTTCTTATTATTCTATTTTCCTTATTTAGTAGTTAGATTTTCTTTTTTTAAACTTAAGAAAAAGGTATGACATAATAGTCACAAAGTGTAACAGAAGCATAACATATGTCACTATCATAGTCATACTATCATATAACTTGAAAAAGTTATAGAAATCTATGATGTTATTTCTTATAAATAGTACTAGTACTTTAGAGTAAGTTAGGAGCAGAATGTACACAGATCATGGCCTGTAGTATACAAGATAGACTAGGTAGTACTAGAGACCTCATCAAGCTCTCTTATATCACTTTATATATAAGTATGCTTTTTCTCTAGTACTTGAGAAATAAAGTCATAACACCATAGACTTTTTGAACCACTGGTGATGTTATTTGGTATAACAAATAGCCCTGCCACATTCCAAACTATGATAAACAACATCTTTCAAAATCTCATAGCTAAAGAAATCATGATCATTTATCTAGATAACATTCTAATCTTTATCCAGATACTAGAAGAATAACACAAAGTAGCTTGTAGAGTCTTAGAGGTCTTGGCTAAGTATAAGCTGTTTCTGCATCCCAAAAAATGCAAGTTTGACAAGCTATGCATTGACTACTTGAGCTTGGTTATCTTTGAATATCAGGTCAAAATAGACTAGGTAAAAATAGCTGGTGTTTGAGAGTAATCTATCCTAACTACTTATATAGAGCTACATACATTTCTTGGGTTTACCAACTTTTACTAAAGGTTCATTTATGACTTCTCAAATATTACTTGTTCTCTTTTCAATATCACAGATAGTAATAGTATATCAATCTAGAACCTTGCATAGTAAGTAGTCTTGAAAGTGCTGGAAAAAGCTATTATTGTAGCTTCTATGTGTTAGGGCAACTAGTCAAAGTTTGTGGGGTTACATAGAGTTTGGGAAACTTTAGAAAAACCTAAGAGAACAAGATAAGGTTTTTTAAAAAGGAACACAGTTCCAAATATCCTACTGTCTATCATAATCTAATTAAATAATACTGAGCTAATCATCAGAATAATGTCATATAGATAGTCAGGAACTCAGGTCAAAGTATTTAGAACATTACTTAAAAAGGTGTGGTGTATTTGATGATAAAGTCTACAAATGCATGGTAGAGTTTGACTAGATAATAACAAAGTCTGGATGTTATAGCAGTATTTGGCTAGCAGTGATGAGGTTTTTAGAAAGGCCCATGAGATTCAGTGTTAGTGAATGCTCTACAGAATTCAAAAAGTCAGGTCTTCTTACACTGTGCTAATTTCCTCAGATATCTTTGCTTTCTTCCATATTGAAGCTGATAGCTCTGACTTTGTAATTGGAGTAGTACTCTCTCAGGCCTCAAAAGAAGATGGTAAATAGTATCTGGCTATTTTTCTGAGCAAATCTCTCTCTCCAGCAGAGCACAACTATAATATATACAACAAAGAAATGCTTGTAATTATCTACACACCAAAGAAATAGCATCACTTTCTGGAGGTAGCCTCTACTCCTATTGAGATTTTGATAGACTACAAGAATTTTGAGTACTTTATAGCCACCAAGAAACTTAACCAACAACAAGCCTAGTAATTCCTGTATTTAGTATAGTTCAATTTTGTGTTACATTCAATTTTGTGTTACATTACCATTCTAGGAGGTTAATGGGGAAGTCTGATGTACTTTCACAGCAAACAGATCGTGGTACAGAATCCCAAGATAACTGATATATCGTGTTGCTCAAACTGGAGTTTCTTCCTGTTTGAGTACTAGAAGGCTTGGTTGTAAAAGGCAAAGAAAAAGTATTGTTGAAGAACATTTGATAGGAAAACTAACTTAGTAAGCAGGAAGAACCAATAACAAGAGCTATTTAAGAACTCTGCATCTCTATAACAAAGTTGATATGCTCTTCAGAATGTTCTGTAAACAAAGATCTACTACTGTTTTGAGGTAAGATTTATATCCCAAATATTACAGACTTACATAGAGAAGTAGTTGCACTGCACCATAACTTGAAGATAACTAGAAATCTAGGTAGATAGAAAACTCTGAAACTGATCTCCTACAATTACTGGTAGTTCTAGATGTTTAGGTATATCAGTTAGTATGTTAGCATTTGTAATCTTTACTTACATACTAAGCTAACATGATACCTGCTCCTTGGAGAACTCTACCTACTATCTGTATTCAATACAAGGTAGGAGACTATAAGTATAGACTTGACTTGACTTTGTCATCAAATTCCTAGAGTCCATATGCTTTGATGCAATAATAACATTTATAGATTTGGTGCCTAAGAGAACTTACTTCATTCCCACACATATAACTATTACTATAGAGGGTATAGCAGGACTCTTTTTATATAACATCTGGAAGTTGTACAGTTTGCTTGTTCATATCATCTTAGATAGAGGATTATAGTTTATTGTCTACTTTACCAAGGAGTTGTACTGCATGCTAGACATCAAAATTGCTTTTTTTATGACATGGCATCTCTAGTCAGATAGACAAATAGCTAAAAACTAGATTAGTATCTTTGATTGTTTGTAAAGAAAAGGTAAAGTGATTAGTATAACCTCCTATCTATGGTAGAGTTTTAGCATAACAATTATGTCTATGCCACTACTTAATAATGTTTGTTTCTTTTAGATATAGATTGTCTTTTCAGAATAGATTTTGCGCCATATAGACAGAAGTCCAAGCTAGAAAACATAGTCAAGTTTACCATGCAAATATAGTTTGTACTAGAAAAAGCAAAAGCAGCCATTTGCAAGTTTTAAAAGGATATGAAGTGCTACTATGACTGTTAACAGATCTCTGTCCCAATCTTTAAGCCTAGTGACAAGATGTATCTTGACTCTGTAGACATTTAGAAAACATATCCCTCTGCCAAATTGTCTCACTAATATTTTGGGCTGTTATAACTTAAATCTTTGAGTAAAGACAAAAGATGACTCTTATATTAAGTAACATAAGAAAACTTAATAGTATTTCAAGTATAAGTTAGTCTATCTTATATATTACATACTGTGGTCTGTATACACACTACATCTAACCTATCCTAAAGTCTATGTACTTTCCATAAGATCAATATACTATTATTATATTATATAATATTATCTATTTTTAAACCTTCTATATCCTTTTTTATGTTATATGATTGTGTGATCTGTGACTGTAACCTATGTCATACTTTGTGACTTGTGTAACTATTATGCATAATATCACACCACATTCTTCATCTATGTCTGAAATAAAGGAAAAGAAAAGAAAACTCAAAATAAAATAAAAGGAAAATGAAATAAAACCAAGTTCAATATTCACAACTCCAATACAGACCTTATGTAGTTAAGAAACAGGTAGAACTCATGGCTTATTGTTTAAAGCTTTCATCTACAATAAGAAAACTACACTTAGTATTCAATACTATCAAGCTTACTACTATACTTAAAGATCTTATCTCTGGTTGCTGCTCAGAGATACCAGATACTATCTGATCCCATCCTCATAAGCAGACAAAATAAATAAAAAGTCAAGAAGATCCTGAATAGACACTGATATTAGCAGTAGTACTAATATCTGATCAAGTGAAAGTGCTCTAGTTTGGAGAAAAACTTGTAAAAGAATATCTCAAAAGTGTTTACACTGGAAAGAGTTATGAAGTTCCATAGACTTAACTCTGAAGCCTCATAGTTTATTCATGTTGCTAAGCTCTTAACTATTAGGTTTTATATAGTCACTATTGCTTTGAAATATAACAATTTAGAAGGGTAAATAGATATAAAGATCTGCTATCCCAAGTTTAAGCTCCCAAACTCTATCAAACACTTTTAAACCCTATATTATTCTTATTTCTAGTAGCTCAAACCCTATTAATATCAGAGTTGAAGATAATAGACTTTATTTATTTTTATTTCTCTTCTCATTTTTATTTTATTTTCCATTTATTCTTTATTTTTGAACTTAGGGTTAGGAGTTAGTATGATGTTATATGTGACTGTCACAGAAGAACATAAAAGGTTCTAAAACAATATATTATACTATATATTCTTTAAAGTAGGCTAGGTTTAGTATAATATAAACTATTAGCCAAGTGTATATAAGATGGACACTTTATAACCAGAACTCCATTGAGTTCTCTTGTGTTGATCCAATACAAGGTTCTTTTCTTGTCTTAACACTTCAAGATTTAAATCATAATAATCAAACTATATGGTCTTTCTCAAACAAATACTACCATTTACTATAGTTTTTCTTTACATTACTTTTCTCAAAATCTAAATATTGCCCTACCTTAGTCATTACTACTATGAGCTCATTTTCTTTCCTAGTAATATTTTTAGTATTATGATTCAAACTCAAGAGTTAGAGAATGAAAAGAATCTTATATAAGGATTACACAAGAGAACTTAATAGAATTCCAAGTACAAAAGTGTCTATCTTATATATGCTAGACTACTGGTCTATGCTACACCAACCTTAGCCTACCCTAAAGGCTAAGCATGTTATATATCATTAACATACAAGATATCATTATTATTCTAGAACTTTTTATATCCTTTTGTGTGATATATGATTATGTGACCATAACTTGTGACAGCATCATGTGATATGTGACAATTTGTAATTACATACTATTCCCTAACCCTAAGTCTAAAAAATAAAAATAAAAAGAAAATAAGAAAAGAAAATAGAAATAAATAGAGTCCACCATCCTCAATTTCTGATATCTAGACACTTCCATCTGTGTTTCTGACCAGCTGGTCACTATAATTTTCCTAGTTATATCAGTATTGTTCTGTCAGATTAGAATATATATAATAACTTACAACTACTTACCAAAGATAGTAAGACTGCTAGTAAAGAACTGGATATAAGTAATATAAGATAAATGAGTATACTAGAGTTC
>Ga0157357_1001081_pt1 | contig 11537 bp, 12 predicted proteins | sample AttcapACBM1_FD_111485 | JGI IMG/M metagenome (GOLD analysis project Ga0157357, IMG submission 111485) | Fungus gardens microbial communities from leaf cutter ant in Botucatu, State of Sao Paulo, Brazil - Atta capiguara ACBM1 | ecosystem: Host-associated > Fungi > Mycelium > Unclassified ... | reverse complement strand
CTAATCTTCTTACTATTGCCTTAATCAAATTCTACACAATTTTGACTTAAAAAAGTCATTCTACTCTAGATAGGGTCTAAAGAAATTCTGCTATTCTCCTGTGTATACAGGTTACAAGGGGATACTGCAGCACAAAGCTTCTACACAAAAAATACAAGTACACTACTAAACACTGCACAATTCAATGATAAGTATGTCTAGAAAGGGACCTATGCTTGGTCCCAACTATCTATAACAACCTTCTGGTGGCTACTACCAACCCCTTAAGCCTAGGGTCTGGCTTTGTCTTCTTGACTCTAAGCAATACTACCCTCAGTTGAGGATAATAAGAGAATGAGTATAGAGAGGGTCCAGTGTTGGACAGTCTCAAGAAGGGAATTGAGTTCTAATGTTACAATTATAAGACTTTAGAGTAGGTTAAGTAAAAAAATCTTATATTTGGGTTAAACACAAGAAAACTCAATAGAGAGCTTTTTACAAACTAGTCTACCTTTTATACCAAACTAGGTGGTCTGTGCTAACTACTTCTCTAGCCTACCCTAAAGACTATGTGTTTGCCTTAAAATCAACATGTATTCTCTGTATTGTATGATATTATTCTCTAAAACCTTTTATATCCTTCTATGTGTTTTATGACTTTGTGACCATTACTGTGGCTATGTCATCTGATGTGACTGATGTGTGACAGCATGATCTTGTCACTCTAATCCTAATTCTAGGTTCAAAGAAAAGAAAAATAAATCAAAAAGAAAAAAGAAAAAGAGATTAAATAAAAAAGCTAGTATCCAAGCTTTGTATATCTGACATAACTTCTTTTAATCCAGAGATATGTGTTAGACTTCTTATATAGACTACATACATGAATGCCTCTCTCTAATATCTCAAGTTAACTCCTATTGAGTATAGCATACAATGAACTATCTTGAAAAATATAGCAATTGCCCACTCAGCAATTCCATTCTGTTCTAATACATATGAGTTTGTTATTTCATGTATAATACCATTACAATAGCAGGACTGATCTATTGTAGCATTGACAAGCTCAGAGTTATTATCACTGTGAAGATATTAAATCTCTGATACTGACTGGCATTCTAGTATTTGGATAGTGACAGCTCACTTCTATAATAACAATTGCATAAAGATTACCATCTCATGTTGTGACTGACATAGGACCAGTAAGATTTATAACAACCAACTCCATCTTGGAGTACTGACTAAAGCTTGCCTTAAATAATGGAAGCCAATGGAATTTGCTATTTGCACAATCACTGCACAAGTGATTATATTTCTAAGATAGTTTGATTTCTAGACCATTAACAAGCAATCAAGTTTACATTGAGTTGATAGTCATCAGATTCAAGTGTTCTAATCTCTGGTACCAAAGTTGTATAGTAGATTTCTTTGAAAGGTAAGCATTTTGTCTTCCAAGTTCCACTGCACATTGAATATAATATAAAGTACTATTAGTTCCTGTTAATATTTCTCTAAACAGCTCTCTACTATTCTTTATAATAGAAACTCTACTACTACAGTCTTGCAACTGATCTCTGTCTTGCTGTAATATTCCCATACTGATTAAGCTAGCTCCCAAATAAGAGATATGAAAAACATTGTTGAGGACTATATTGTCAGAATTGAAAACAATAGACTTAGTCTCTATTTTATTTTCTTTCATTTTCCTTTTATTTCCTTTTATTTTCTCTTATTTTTTGAAGAGTAAAAGACAAAGAAGACAAAGTGTGACACTGTCACAGAAGTCACATACTCATGTGATATGAGGGAACAATGTAGAAGGTTTTGGAAAGATGATGTCATAATAACATGTAGAATGCATGTTAACCTTAAGGCAAACATATGGTTTTTAGGGTAGGCTAGGAAAGTAGTAGCATGGACCATTGCAGTCTAGTATATAAGGTAGACATTTCTGTATGGAGTTCTCTATCAAGTTCTCTTATGTTACTTAATACAAGAGTGTGTCTTTTACTCAATACAGAGTCTAAGTCATAATATATATCCAAGTATTCTTTCAGTATCTTAGCTCTGAATGATACTAATCCTATACCAATTGTAGGAACTTTGTTATTACTACCTACAGTAACATGTGCATTGGTAACCTTCTCATATGAAATGAACTGTGCTCAATCAGTAAACATGTATGATATAGCACTACAATCTAAAAGAATGCCAACAGTCTCTATATTACTCACAACTACCATTATCACCTTTCTAACTTCACAATTGCCTATCAAGTTCAGAGAATTCACAATGAGGTTTGTAGATCTTCCTAGGATTTTCCTCTTATTTGATGTATTTAGACAGTTATTATTCTAGTACCCCTTCTAATAGTATATATAACATTTATCTATAGATTTTGGCTTTTTTTTGCCCTTTTTCAACCTTTTCTTATTCCTTCTACTAGAGCCTCCTGCATCTGAAGATTCTGATTTCACAAATAAAGCTAGCTGTTTAGTCTTGGCTTTCTTCTCTGTTTCCTCAGCCTAACAATCCCACTTATTCTGGTCGATAATAGCAATAAGCTCTGCAGTCACCATATTAAGTATAATAATCTTTTCTTTATCTAGTAAATTCTGTTTGACAACATCCCAAATAGTCAAACAAGGGAGAGAAAAGAAAATGGCATGAATCAGATAAATATCTTCAAACTTCTGATCAGCTTTGATAATACAATAGTAAAGATTTAGGAAGAATCTTATATGGTCTGACATAGTAATATATTTATCCCACTTCTTCATATAGAGCTCTTGATAATAGTAGTGAATATTAATACTCTGGTGCTAGGTAATGTGGATATTATGGAGATAATCTTATATTTTCTTTGAAGTTGAAATATTTGCAATATTTTTGCACTGTCCAAATTTGATAGTAGCTTTCATTAAGCCCATAGTAGCACCATTAGATTGCAATCAATCAAGATAGTCCTCTCTTGACTTCAACCAATCTTTATACTCAACCAAAGATAATCAAGTAAGAAAGGCTCTCAGAAATGAAAGAAGGTTTGGGAGTAGATATAGGGGAACATTCTTCCAAGCTGTCAACTAATAACCAGAGTTTTCAGGCAATTTCATATTGTTAACCCAGGCATAGTAATTTCTACTATTTAACTTCAGGAATCAAAGTATCTCAGATGTTGATTCACTATTGGGGCCCATAACCTAATGAGAAATATAGATTATAAGTAGTGTAGTGATGTTGTAGATATAATGAATGCATGTGAGCAATCTCTAGAATTCAGTACAAGATACTGTATTTAGAAACTAGATACTCATGGTAGATACAGTATTCATCTAGGATTCAGCATAAGATGCTGAAGTTCTAAGTATCAACAAGACTCTATATAAATACTCTACAATTAATTGTAGGTCTAAATATTTATGTTGAGATTTATTCTATTAATTGTCTTTGTATGAATGTCCATACTTGATTACTCACAATCATTCTTATGACACCCAGTTGCCAACAGAATGTATTATGACATTGTTATGAATTATTTCTTGACAAAGATGCAGAATCCATGGTAGAATAGAACTGAGTTTCAAGAGCTGTATTGAGTTATTTGTACCATAATGTTTGCAATAGGATTGTCATTGAACAGTGTGCTCATTATGCCTGCTGTGTAGCACTCTCTTGAGATATCATATTGTCTCAAATCACAATGGTGATACACACACACCAGTGTAACAATTGGCCTGCATACAGAGATACCAATGGCAGTCATGACAGACAACATCCAGTGCCAGCCTTTGGAGATGGTGAATAACTGGGGTGTGAACAATTTCTCTGTGAGATGCAGAACTGCAAACCAAACAAATGGGTCAGCTCAAGCAGACAGTGAAAAGCAAGCAACTGAAATGTTTTTTACATGATGCAACAACACCATGTCAAATGAGCTGGCATAACCAATGATGAAGAATCATTGCTGGCACAGAGTCCTGTTTGCTGATGTTGACATGTAGCAATTGAAGCAAAACCAGGGCTTAACTCAGGAATTGAGGATGTTTGTGGTGGGGTTGTAGCCAATGGTTATATGAACAACTCAAGGTAGGATTAATTATGGAATCTGTTATATCCTCTCTAACAGTTATCACAGCAAGTCAGGAGAGCACCACACAAGAAGTTGAAAGGATCCCAGACTCCAGAAGATAGAGGGCAGCCTACAGTATCTTGTCAAGTGGCAAGGACAGTTGTTCGAAGAGTGTTTAAAGAGTCTACATAGGAGGACCGAAGCGAAGTTATTAAAGGGGCACCTTTCACGATGGCTGACAGCCATCCTGATGCACCCAGGGTCCCCACAATTCGAATTCCTGGAAACGAAGTCGCAACCTTAGGAGGGGGGTAATGTTACAGTTTACCTCATGACCCAGACAGAGGGGGACTTGAGACGTGAGTTATGTGAAGTGGTAGTGTGGTATTCCTTAGTCTCAGTCTGGTCACTAATAAATCCCGTTTCTCCCAACCACTAGTCCACAGGGTTTCGTAACAGATGGCTTGCAGTCGATCAGCTGAATTATTGACTTTGAGAAGGAATCGAATGCTTCATTGTATATATCCATTGCTGTGGAACTGTGTGAGGAAGATAATCCACCAGATTAGATTAGAATTGCATACCATCATCCTCTGGTGCATTTTGAAGCCGTAAATTGAGGAAACCTTCCATTTCCTCCTCCCAAAAGGTATATGTGTCTACGCTAACCAGTAGTACGTGCCACCTGTTGAATACGTTGCGATTTGTACGACGGATGTTCTCTGGAAATTGCCTGGCCATATCCAAGAACACCGGGTATAAATTATCAACTTTTCCTTTTGCCTCGTTCAGAATCAGAATCATGGATCGGGAAACAGAGGCATTCTCCAACTGGGAGTCTCAAGTATGCATGGTGGCCTTTCTAATAGATTACTAAGCCTTGGCTACAGTGTTCTGATCAGTGTTGAATGGTTCTTGGATGGTGCATGTAACATGAATTTTGGACGATTCCTATCCTAAACCAGCCTTGAAAATTATGAAAGAATTCTAGACCAATCAACGTTAACACTACACCGCCTAATTAACAACACCCTTCCGTCTTCACATTCAAGCTGCATTGGCACCGACACTAAGACATCGTCTTTCATTTGTGGTATTGGATAATGGGTTGAAGAACCATATCCAGTATTCAGCAGGTTCTATTCTTTGGTCAGTGCCAACTTCCACTTCCAGCAACAGTATCATCAGGAGTAGCGACATCGTCATCTGCGAGCCTCGCTTCGACAGGTCTATAGAGGGTATTCAGAGTATGGCACAACCTCTACTCGATCAACAGAACTCAAGCAGCATCATGTAAATCATTAGCCGACGTTCCTCCTCTAGATGGAAATGTCCAAGACAAAAATGGAGCGCCTGTCACCACAAACGCAACTACAGGAACGAGTAAGTCTGTGTGTGGAGAAACTTTGAGTATTGCACCGAGTGAGCGCTGTCTATATTGATATGCATGAAGGTTGATGGGATTTCACCGTTAGGACGAAAGTAGGGTGTTATATTGAAAATGTGTTCAAACGATGGGAGGTATGTACAGCAACCGAGGATCATACTTTTCAACCTCGCTCCTGCTGCCTCCATTGCCTCTTCAGGGAAAGAAGGAAGATTTTTGACAGGAGGAAAGTTTGTTGGAATAGGAGATTCAGAAGCGCGTATAACAAATCTTTCAAGGTTTAGAAATGAGCGTCATTTACTTGACCGTTGACTATAGTCACCATTATCATCATCTACGTCTACAAAAACTCTGTTCGTCGACTATTCTACTAGGAGTATTCAACTATCCACCACGGACTCGATGGGTTTTGCTTTTTCTATCCTCAACTACGACTTGAACCTTCATTTGCTATACTGACAAACCCATGTTTGTAGTGTAGTGAGTGAATGAGACTACGATTCGGAATACTCTTCGTCCTCAACTCAAGAAGCTGGAATTCTCTAATATGAATGCTTACCTCGACACTGCCGTCCTACACCATCCTCAATCCCTGAACTAAGCTCTTATGTTGTTCCGGTCGCTACATCGATTCTTCATCATCGGTTATGCCACATCATGTAAAAAAAAACATTTCAGTTGCTTGCTTGCTTACACCCATCGTCTCTGCTACCTTCCTGATGTGATCGCGTCCAAGCCATCGATGAGTCCCACGCAAGGGATAATACCAGCAAATTGAATATGCAGTGCTCAATGCTGCGTTGGAGTACCAAGATTGGTGTGTGCTGCACTGTCAAGGGCTTATGTTAAGCGCTGTCTTCGGTTTGCAGTTCTGTAACTCACAGGGAAGTTATTCACGCTCCAAACGTTGACAATTGACAGATAAAGGCTGGCATTGGATGTTGTCTGTCATGACTGCCCTTGGTGTCTTTGCACACAAGCCGATTGATATGCAGACTGTAGGGATATGTTGCACAGTCTAGATTACTGTGTTAAACTGTGCGCGTATCACAATCACAATTTGAGACGATACCTCGAGAGGGTACTACACAGCAGGCATGATGAGCACCCTGTTCAATGACAATCCCATTGCAAATATTATGGTACAAATGACTTAATACGGTCCTTGAAAGTGAGTTCTGTCCTCTCATGGATTCTGCCTCTTGCGCTCTCACCCAAGCAGCCTTCCTATCTTCTTTGTCTTGTTCTCGAGTTCTTTCAACCACTCTTCGTCAATGCATTCTGTCCATTTGTTGCCGTCCCTGAAGTTAGAGAGGTTCAGCTTAGTTGATTGATCCCAAATCGTTTCAAACTGAGGCAGCGGGCATAGGTTTTTCCTGTGTTCGACTGGGACACAAATAGTGACTCGTTGTCTATCATCCACCCATCCTTCATGCCTCGCGGGTTAAGCTTATACCCATCGCGGTGCTTAACTGTGAGGTCGGCTGTGTCCTGTATTATGAGTGGATTCGTACTGGTCATCAGCTTTATTCCATCGCGTATAAATACCATGTCATATCCTTGACTCCAAAATTGAGCGCACAGGTGGCCAGTGTCGATGTCGAAGAGACTTGTTGTGTTTGTGTTCCAGCCATGAATAGCGATGAGTCGGTTACCAAGGGATTGGTTGTTCAGGGCAGGTGAGAGGTGAATTGATCTCATGTTGGGCATGGTTATGGGATTGCCACAGTCGCGTGTCCCACACTCGGATATCATCGTCCTTGAGAGAATAACATATGACGAGTTTTCCCACCAGGTGAGTACATACACCCGCCGAGATGTTCTTGATCGGTAAAGTGGAAAGGATCAAACTGGGCAGTGTCATGATTCCAGGAGGATTCCAGGAGTCAAGCCATCGGGTGCCAGAAATAGGTGTGAGATTATTGGGATCGAGAACGAGACCTGTCACGTCCAAACCTGGAGTGATCCATATCAGCTTACATATGACCACGGGGGGCTGCCATGGTATAGTGGTAAATCCCTCACATTGGTTATACATCACCTTTTCCCTGCTGTCGAGGTCGTGGGTTCAAATCCTGCACCTCCATTCAGTAGGCCCGCTGCCCGCGCCGAAACTCCGGTGCACTCCGCTGCTGCTCCTTCCGAATTTTAACTTCTACCCTGAAAACTCCATATTTAACCTCAGAACATTCATTCAATTGTTGTGATAACCGTTGACTACTCTCTGTCGAGCTCCGGCTTGCCGGAACCGCGTCTTAGCACTTTGTGTTTGCTTGTAGCGGTATAGAAATTGGGAATAAACAACAAAAACAACAACATATAACCACGTGATCACTGTCTGGAAGGCAACCTCCCAATTTCGGACAAGTCGTCCTCCTATGGGCCAGGGATTGGATGAGAGGCGATTCTCTGGGTTATTGATATCCCATATGGTGATGAGAGAATTGGACAAAACAGCTACCTGGTTCTCATCTGGCGAAAATGCAATATCCATACGCCTGACAACCTCCCAAGTATTTGTATCCCATAATTCAACAAATCATTCTGATTGGGTGACCACCATTTATCCGGAGGGTGAGACTGCGATAACTTTCCCCATATTGGCATCATCTTGAGTGTCCATCTTGAGTGTCCATAGTGGCAGCCTGATTTCTCGCTAGGTTCACATCCCACATCCTCACAGTTCCATCACCACTTCCCACCAAAATCCTGTGGCCATCGCGTGATGGACAAATACTCGTTATCCATGAAGTGATTGGAGGCTTTGCCTCGAAGATCATGTGTGAGCTAGTCATGGAGACCTCCCATATCTCGACTGTGTGATCTCGTGCATATCAAGGTGACTAGTGAAGGGTCCACGTATAACGGCCAAAGGAATATGTATGATACCAACACTGAAATATGCCATCTCTTGTGTATCCAATTGCCAAACACAAATGTGCTCAGGTTTCCAAAATGCGGCTATCAAAATATCACTGGTCGGCGAAAAGTGGAGTGATTTAAGATGGTCAGGAGGATACGGGAATCGTCGAGTATTCTTGCCATCTTCCACATTCCATAATCCAATGACTTCCTCAGACTTCCTTCATATAGCCATAAATTGCCCATCAGGAGAGAATTGGGCGACACTGGCATCTATATCTGTCACCTCGAATAGTGTGCTAGACTTTGGTGTACAATTTTCAACATCCCACAGCTTGACTAGAATCGAAGATCCATCTATCCGATGGATTGTGATAATACTGTCGCGCAAACTACCACACTGAATGAAAACAGAATGTCGATCTTCAATTCTAAACTGCTCCTTGCCTCTCTCGATATCCCAGACAACTCCACTGCAGTGTCTGACTAGAACATGTGTTCCATTGAGGCTGAAACAGGCATATTTAGGCGACGAATCGTGCTCAAAATCAAATACGCTCGAAATAAGATGTCCTGTTTCAGAGTCACAGATATAAACATTTCCATATGATATGAAAGAAAACGTCTTTTCATCTGGCAAGAAGACAAGACACTCCACAGAATCCTCATCATGCTCTGCAGTGAAGAGGGTGAATGGCCACTGAGCTGGTCTGCCCTCAGTCACTGTTAGCGTGTTTGGAAACTTTGAACTGAACTTTTGGGCGACAAGTGAGTGCTCAGGTGCAAAGGGGAGGGCGGACAAATAGATATGAGGTGCACTCTCTGAAATAGGAGTCATGAATGCAGCAAAAAATTGCAGAGTATCATGGATAAATATGGTCAGTTCATTATTGGGGTCGAGTGCCTAACCAGTCAACATGAGATAGGTACCATGACGAACAAGTGAGCAACATGCCTTCACTCTATTGTCCTTTTCAGGATCGCGACGGTCTCACGAGTCCTTCCTGAAACGATCATCACCTCTATCCAGAACAGTAACTTCTCCCACATCACAAACTGGACCACCTCCATCAGCATCTGCTCACATGGAGTACGGACAAGGTGGTCCGCCCAGAATTGACATGAATATGAGGAGAGGGGAGATAGCCGACTTGTCAGTAGCTGGAATGTCCCTATTCTTTATGTCCGAAGTTTCCAAGCCACATATATTGAAATGGAGGGCTGACGATGCCATAGCGTTCAGACACATCACAGCAAGCTGACGTTCATGACGGTCTCGATCTTGGACAGCTGAAAGCGTGCGTAGTTCTTGTTCAAAGAAGGGAGAGAGGAGAAAGTCCTCAAATGAGCGATGATGAAAATGAAGGATGGGGCCAGAATCAATCACAGAAACAAGACCTCTTCGGACGAGCTGCAACGTGTTCTGACTCTTGACTCCAGGAAGCACGATAAGCGCATCATCGTTGAGTGGTTCCTTGGCAAAAATCATTGCGCCCATTACAGAGGTGATCCCCTCAATTTCTTGCTTGAAAACCTTTTCAAACGATGTTCTGACGACTGTGGAGTACAAGGAATACAAATCGTCGAACCCATCTTCACTATCCCCTCGCCGCCCCGCTTCAAGAATGCCAAACCGTGGCTCGGGATTCGGTTCGAGGAATCCGGCAACTGTTGTCGCCCAGATAAAGGCTTCACAATGAGGTCTTCAAAAATACTGACGGGCAAGATCACAAGCGACGACACGCCAGAGGGCATCAGTAGTGATCGTGGTTGACTGTGTGCGGTCGAATCGGAATGATATCACACGTCGTTTCTGGTCCTGTAGTCGAGTGAAAATGCTAGCTGCCAAGGCAGATTTCCCAACACAAGGAGATTCCCTTATCCAAATCATATTGGGGCCGTCGACACTTTTGACATTGGATTCAATTGCTTGTAGGATGCCATTACGGGTGCCTTCCATACATGGTTTGCGCAGGGGGGGCCTGTTCTTCCGAGAGGAATCCATTAATCCGTCCATCGCCTTCCCCTCGATGGCATTAACATGGATCTCTGTAAGGAGATCTACCATGAATCTTTCCCTAAAGCCATCCACCTTCTTCCGTAATTCAAGAACTCTGTCCTTTTGAGGGACAATGAGGATGTATTTGGCTGGACCAAGGACTGTTCATCTCATACAAATGAATACGTACCCGACCAGCTGCCAAGCCAATTCTGGATAAAGTCCACCACTTCTTCCATCATTTCAAGGAATTCGCCGATAGCCTGGCGCAACTGGTCCGACTTTGGGACTTGTTTGAGCCTGTCGAGCTGGTCAGCTAGGATGCTCATGCTCTCTGCAAGCCTTTGCATTTCTGCGTGAGTTTCCTTTTGAGCCTCAAAATTCTAGAACATTAATCAGTCATACTATTCATGTCACAAAGAACAAGGGCGAACTTTGTAGACGACCTGGATGCAAGCGGCCACATTTTGGGCCACAGGATGCAACTGCTTCAAATCAGACGACATGTGTGCATGCCAATAAAGAATAATTACCCCTCTGGCGGCCTCAATTACCCCGCCAATGGCCTTTCCAAACTCGGGAAACGCCCCGAGACCAGTGGTTGTGCGAAGGCGAGTCAGAATGGGTTTGAAGTTGTTCAACTGCTCTATTGTGCTCTTTATTTGCGCATCCAGGGCGCTCAAGTTGCATTCATGGGCCTACAACTTGACTTCGACAGGGAATATACCAACAGTCAGGATAGTGTACCTTGGAGACGACCCAGAAACATAATCTTTGGATCGGATTATCAAATTCCACCTTGAAGCTGGCTGGAGCACCCTCAGTAAATCGGGAGTGATGGAGGAAAATATCAGCTCACATTTGGTTTCCTTCTGTGCTTCATCAACCAGGTGTTTCCATAAATCATCAAACTTGACACTAGCTTTACACGGGGAATTTCCCTTCGAGGTATGCCCAAGACTAAGCATTTTCTGTCGCCGAGAATATTTGTGTATTTCAATATTCAGGTCACTCCCTTCGTTCAGAATACTACATCACATGATAATTTAGCACTACCTGGGCACAGGAAGGGAAGCTGAACTCACCATTTATTTATCAGCTTCAAATGGTGTTTGCACTCGATGTTTTGCTCTAGTTTTATTTTCCCTTCCGTATCTTGAAGAGGACTAGAACTATCCACCTTGGGAGAGTACTTGGCAGTGAACGAGTGTGAAAATCAATGTTCGAGCTCTCCGATAAATTCT
>Ga0157357_1001079_pt1 | contig 11541 bp, 8 predicted proteins | sample AttcapACBM1_FD_111485 | JGI IMG/M metagenome (GOLD analysis project Ga0157357, IMG submission 111485) | Fungus gardens microbial communities from leaf cutter ant in Botucatu, State of Sao Paulo, Brazil - Atta capiguara ACBM1 | ecosystem: Host-associated > Fungi > Mycelium > Unclassified ... | reverse complement strand
TGTTCTTCCTCCATTGTAGACTAATAATTAACTACTACTATATCTTTATTCCTTAACCCTAACCCTAAAGTCTGTCCACACTTTCATCTTATAACATATAGGCTCTATTTTATTAGTATACTCTATATAGTAAGACTTTTCCTACTTGCAAGACATTTCTATCTTATTTGCAAAATCTCTTCTTAGCTTAACTTAGTGGGTTTCTTTTAGATTATTACTTCTCAAGTCTACAACTTTTTGTCATATTATTACTAATCTTCTAGCTCATCTCTTTTATAACTAAGACTAATGCTATTAGTAACTGTAAGTCTTTCTTTTTCTAATATTCATAAGTACTTAAACCTTTGCTATAATAGCTTAGGCTTTGTTTCTGGCTTTCTACTAGTATAGTATCACTCTCTAGTATATAATCTCCAGCAAGCAGACTATATAATATGTTCTATTCTAGACCTCTACCAATATCTTATATACTATCTACAATCTCAAGTGTACTGCTCACTAGTATAAGAATACTACCAATAAGTATGATCAAATGTTCCATATTTGGGAAGTAAAGAATGCCAAATCTTGCTAGAAGCAGTAACTGGCTGACTTTTTTATATTTTTGATCACTTGTAATAAAATACTCAGAGTTATAAACTCCTTTCTTGTGGTCTATCTTTATTTTTATATAGAAGACTTCTACTTTATACTATCTTCAAGAAAACTCTCATCAGGTACTAAGTTCTTTTCAAGTTTATCTATACATGAATCTAGTGTATCTAGTATTTTTTTCACTCCACTTCTGAACACTATTTTTCTATATGCCAAATATAATATTACTTTAAAAGCCACTATCTTATTCTACCATACAAACCTATTTAATTCTGCTAGAAACATAAGTCTCTTCCTTTAATCACCTAATCACTATCATTAGATCTAAGTAGTAAAGCTTTATCTTTCTATCTGCTGATAACTCTATAACTGAGTTCTTTACTAGTATCAAACTTCCTGGTATAAATACAAACTCTTTGATCTTGTATTATACCTTATTCTCAAGATGAAACATTCTTTATATTTTCTCTTTTGTGAGATGCTCTTGCATCTCTTTTATATGACTGATATGCTTTGCTAACATATAAGCTCTTAGATCTACTAATTCTTCTTGTGAAAGAATTCTGCTTAAATAGATTACTAGTCAGATTATTTCTATTATATATAATGGTATTGTAGACTGCATGTCTATTACCATAAAATAGAGTAAACAATCTGTTTTCTTTCTAATAGTGATTCTGCCTATCCACATTACATAGTACAATAACCAGTACTACTTCCTAATGTCTCTTCCAGTTGCTTTGTATAGTATTTGGTGAAGATCCCAATGAAGTCTCTCAACAATGTTATTTGTTCATGAGTTATAGAAAAATATAGTAATTCCTTTAATACCATATTTTTCTTTTACCTATTTCACAGCTTTCTCAAAAGAGGCTCTATTACTGGTTACAATCTTAACTAGACTGCCATATCTATATATTATATCTTTGAAAAGCCATTGTCTGATTGCTTTTAAGCTTTCTTGTCTAAGTACTCAAGTCTCTATTTATGAAGACAATACACATCTTCTATATACCACATACTTATAACTGTTTAATGTTAGACTGATATGTACTATATTTATATGTAATACTTGGAAAAATAATAGAATGTGTGTTATAGCTAGCAGTATTTTCAAGGCCACTTTCTGTCTTATCTGATATAGATGGCATGTCTTCACATACCGCACTGCATCATCCTCTAGTTCTGGCCACCAAAAGCATTACAACAGTAATTTTCTAGTTATGAATGCTTATAGCTAGATACTCCTTAATCTTGACCAATATTTGTTCTAATTTGTGAACATAGTTGCTTCTTTGTCTATCATCATATTTTAGCAAGTCTTCATAAATTCCCTGATCTTCCAATTCCACTATCTTATCTACCAACATTGCTAGCAGAGATTCCTATCTATCTATCTGACCATTACTGTAGCTTTTCTATTTCTTTGCCATTAATCCTTCCAGTTCTCATAGAACTCTTCCAACTCTAAAGATATCTCTTCTTAGTCCTTCCCTAGTAATATTTATATATCTTTTCTTATTATCTGAACTGTTCTCAAATTTATTTGGAGAAGAGTCCCTAAGGTACTATTTCCTTCTTAAAAGCCTATCTGGTCTAAAAGTTTTTCCTTTTTTATGAACTATCTCAAAAAAGAAATTTATCCTAATATAATCTACCTAGCAATTAATAGTCACATTGAGCATCTTTCCTAGGTTATTAACATTTCTGCTAAATACTTCACACTGGTTTTTACTATGAAGTTTCTATACTTTCTTAATAGGTATATTTTTTGTTCAAGAGCATGTCTCAACCCACAAAGCTCTTGCTTCAGTTGAGAATATCTTTGCTGTCTAGGATCCATTAATAAAGATTTGAATTTCACATAGTGTATTCTCCTAGGCTTGTTCTCATCTCTTTAATAAATATAATACTCTACTATTCTCTAGGAGATGTTGACTACTAAAATAAATTAGTTGCTCACTAGAAAACTTTGGATTCTGAGTGTAAAAACAACTTTCTATCAATATCTTTAAATCTACCTATACCTTTTCTTGGGCTGGTCCCTATTCAAAAGACATATCTTTCTTCACTATTTCATACAGTAGAGCTACCACTGTTATAAAATTAGAGATATAATTCTGACACTGTATAGCCATCTCTAAGAAGACTCTTACATCTATGGTATCTTTACAAACTTCTTATAATGTCTGGTGTAGATTTCTGTTCTTGATGTAAACAATAAAATCTTACTATAATAATGTGATTACTGCATATTATAGTTTTAAGGCTCAAGAATATTCTTTCAGTATACTTTATATACTGTAATCTTCTATTCATAGTATTTAGATATTTAAAAATAAATTTCCTAATTCTGAGATTGTTCATAAGAGTCTCATAAGTTCCATCTTTTTGCTCATATTGAGTTGCCAGTTCTCTAACCAAAACATTATTGATGTAGGACTTTGAGATCTCTTCTTTCAGTATATAAGTCATATTCTCATAGAAGATTAGTACAGAGTTTGTTTAATCCATAGACAAGATAACCAATCTGAATGCCTAAAAGAAGTCTAGAATATAGTAAGATCTCATAAATACTCTACTAGAATTTGCTCATCATATTCCATATATAAATTTAAGATTCTATTACAAGCTCTTTTTGTGAAGTACATAGCTAACTTTTTTATAGCCAGAGACAATTACAAGTGGGCAATGGTAATCTTATTGAGTGGCTCTAGACTATATACTATTCTAAGACTTTTCTTGTCTTTCTTAATAATACAGAACTATCTCAACCTATAAGACAAGTTAAAAGACTTGTATACTCTAGCATCAGGTTTTTATTTAATTATAGAGCACACTTCTTTATATATGATAGATAGTATTCTAAACAAATGTTCTACCCATAATATATGTACCACTATCAGCATTTTTATAGTGGAAAAGAATTCTTCTTTAAATCTTTTCTTTTCTAAATTATCCCAAGTGAAGGCTTTATTTTGCTATCCTATTAACCAATTTATTAAAAAAATTTTCTCTAGCTATAAGAATTCAGACTTGTAGTTCCTATTCATTTTCTCTTTTCTCTTAAGCAAATACTGTTTTTCTAGTACAAATTTGGGCAATTGTTCCAGCAACTTTGGTATCTCTTCTCAAAGATTTTTATAAATATTCCTAAGAATTCTAAATCAACTAGGAAGTGTTCCAAGAACTAGTTTCATCTTGAGAGCTACTAGCTTATACTTTTTAGCAAAGCAAGCCATACTTTTCTCTCACAAATGTCTGTTTTCAATTTTAATTACTTCCTCTACTAGCTAGAATTTATGTTTGACATTTCCTAGCTAGCTAATATACCATTTTAGCATGTTTCTATCTTCTCATTCTAAATTTTTTTTCTGATCATTGTAAATATAACAATTTAACTTTATCTTTTAAGAGTTTGTCTACTTATACTGGTAATACTTCTCAAATAAACAGCTTCTCTTCTGTATCCAATTCTATTATACAAGGAATTTCTCTTCTAAACCATTCTACTAACTTCTCAAGGTTTAATAAAAATTTGAAACTATGTCTATTCTTTTAGGCAGGATTTCTCTCTTTTAAGTAGAAAGTACTACTTCTATTCTTATAATTGGACAGGTGATGTTTATAGTCTGATTCTCTTTCTTATCATGAACCATCCAACTTTTGGTAATGACATCAAAAGATCGTCTGAGTAATATCTGATATAGTACTTTTTCTATTATATACATCTATAACAAAACTGTTACTTTTCCTAATATAAAGAGTACATTTTTTGCTAACCTATATGTTCATGAAAGGCTTCCATTTATGCTTTATATTTGTATACTAAGACTCAGGTCCCAAGTAATCTTGCTAGTAGCAGCTGTAACTCTACATATAGATACAATTTAGAAACTACTATCTAACAATGTCTCTTCTTCATATACCCCATTCACTAGTATCAGAATAACTCTGATATAAGTAGTATCTGAAGCTATCTCCTCTTGTCTATGCTCTTCTGTTGTAAAAACCTGATTCTTCCAATTCTTGGGCACTAGTTTTCCTAAAAACTAAACTACTAGATTATTAATAGTTCAGAATTCTACAATTTCTCTATTTTTTACATCTATAGTCTCTTGTATTCTCCCTAGTTCTTCTAGAGCACTTATAGAGACCATCTTTCCTTTTTGGCTAAGAGCTGGTTAGATAGTGTTTCTTTTTTAAGCACCTCTCTGTGTGCCCCCTTTCTCTCTTTTGCTTGTCAGCACCTTATTTAGTGTTGTTTGCAACTTAGAAGCTACTACTCATATTTTTTTGGAAATCACTTACATTTTTCCTACTTATACTATTTCCTCTAAGTTGATCTTTTCTTTTATCAGAGCTTTTGCCCTATAAGGCTCTTTTTTCCTTTATTCTTCTCTTCTTTCTTCTTCTGTTCCTTCTTCTCTTGCTTCTTGCCTTCTTCTTCCCTCTTTCCTTCCTCTTTAAAACTGTCTAAAATGCCTAGTGGGCATTAATAGTCTATTAGTAATTATAGCTATCTCAAATTCTCTTTTATATGAAAATTTATGTTAGTTTTCCAATACATTCTCTATTTAGTGGCTAACACTTTCTTTTGCTGTTGGGAATAAGGTCTCTTTCTCTCCTAGGCTCTCTTCTTTGTTCTCTGAGATTGTTGACCTCTGAAAGCAAAATGTCTTACAGTACTCTTTATTGGTTCCTTTAAAAACCCAGCTTTTTTTAGCTGCCCCTTCAACTCTAGTCTGTATATATTCTATCACCATTTAAAAAAGATAGGACTCTATATCCTTATCTTCTTCTAGCTGTGGCTTATCTGTATTTATATTTATATTCTATAGTATTATTTTCAAACTTCTGTTTTTTCTCAAGGGCTATTCTAGCTCTTATGAATGCAACTTTTCTCTATCTATTCTTATCAGTTGCTTCTACTATGCTACTTTTGTCAGTAGAGAGACCATATAGCTAGTTTCTAGTCTCTAATCTAAATCTTCACAGTTCTCAAGTTCTATGTCTTCTCCTATTATAACTACTATCAATACTAGCATATATTTTTTTTATTGACAAGAATGTATCTTTTTTCTTATCTTCTGTTTTAGTAGGACAAAATAGAAACAAATGATCAGTCTCAAAATAATAAAAACACTTTTGAGGTACTTGTGAGAGCATCTTTATGTTAGTACCAGATTAAAACCTAAACATATCTACTAAATACTTTCTTGAGAGTGCTTCTTAACTTTGCAAAAGTAACTTTATATTGTCCAGAATATCTTGTACTACTTGCTCATACCTTTCCTAATCTTTTTCTTGTTTTTTATACATAATCTTTAATATATTCATCTTCTGATATAGAGAGTCTACAGCAGGAGACAATTCTACTTTCCAGACTATCTTCTCTTGGAAGAACATTACAAATACTCTTGAGTCTAAATCCACTCTTGTTTTTTGGAACATCATTACTAAAGTTTATTTTAGAGCTTAAGCTATAGTCTTTCTACTAACAAGCTCTACTGTCTTTTGTATGATATACTTAAGACTGTAAGAGTCTTCTACTCTACTTTTTCTAAACTCATCTACCTTGACTTTCTCTAGTAGACTCAATCTTAAATTCAAAACATCCTGAAACATTGTATCTAAGCTCTTCACAAAGAGTTCTACCAACTCTCTGTTTCCAGTAACAGTATATGGCTACAAACACTTCTAAGCTACATATATGAAGTATTTCTTGAAAGCCAAGAGATAATATTCTTCTAACAATAATATTTCCTAGTACTGATAAGTTAGCTTTCTTAGCTGATTTACAGTATCTTATTTCTTACTTGTAAGTTTGGAGAACTTGTTACAAACTTCATTCAGCTTGTACCTCCACAACAAGTAGACCAATTGTCACAAACTAAGTTGTACTGGAAAGTTCCAAATGAAGGTTATCTACACATATATCAGATGTACAAAAGCAACAACAAACAACTGAGATATCAGGCCATCACTAACTGTAAAATCTTTGTTTGCTAATATCTCATAAATGACTAGACAGATTTGCATAATCAAGCTTGCATTAAAAAGTGCTCATTAAACCATTACCAATGATATATAGTATATCTCGTAGTGATAAGTATTTATAGAGATACAAGCATATTAATATAGTAACATAATTAGTTACCTTCTAAAATTAGCCTGACATCTGCTTTAACAGATAATAGCCTCCATCAGGTATGAGTTTTGATCATATGATGGAAATAGCTTGCACATAGACTATCACTATTTTGTATAAATACTTCTGTATCTGAGAATTAGACCTCAGACTTAATAACATCTATCTTTATTCTTTATTATCAATCTTCATTATTTATCATTGACATTTGTATTGATCTTAATCATCATTGTCATTATTATTGAACTTCTGAATCACTCCTAAACCTCTAAGAGTATACTCAAGGTTCAAATATCACAAATAAGTGAGTAGTTCATTTTATAATAGAGCTTGAGCTTTAGTCTTTCTAAAAACTACTTCTAATTGCCTATTTCAAACTCTTCAAAGCTAGACCACTTATTGTAGATGTTTAGTTCAACATAAGATACCAGCCAATTTAGCTTATCTATTGAGTCAAAGATATCTATTGTTTTAAATAATTGTTCTATAATTCTAGGCAAATACTAAAGAGTCCTTAGCTACCTATCTTATTTTGGAGTACTTAAGCTTAGGAACATAGGTATATTTGGTTTAGAAGACATTCTAGTCTATCTATTTAATTCTCAAAAATGAAGAAATATCAATAACTAGAATGTCAAAGGTCTTATTGGTAGTAATAATAGAGGTATATTGAACTCTTGCTTGAGAGTAGGCTCCTTCATTCCAGCTAATGTTTATGAAATGTTAAAATAGTTAGAAAATACCAGACCAAATAATTAATTCTGATTGTCAATAAATGAATTTGGTTATCTATCACTTAGTGAGTTCATAATGGAAGTTCTATATTAGAAAGATTGCCTAAGATAGGTGAACAGGTCAAAAGTATAATCTACTCACCTGTGATCACCTTTTCTTGAGAAAAATTTTTCTAGATTATCAAAAGATACTTTTTTCACCAGCTTAATAAGCTATAGAGGTCTATCAGTCTCTGGTTCTTGTTTTTGTAGGAATTTCTGCTTGAGAATGAAAAATAGTTTTTGTAAAATTGTTATGAATCAAAATGCAAAATTGTTGAAAGAATAGGAATAGGACAATTTCTTCAAACTGAAAGTCTCCTCATAGTAAGCTCTAAATAACAGGAGTCAAGCAGAAAAATTATGTTAGAGTATAACAAGAACTATGCAGTACTAGTCTTTAATTACATACTAAAGGATTCAAAGAGAACAATATCAGTGTTAGAAATCAATAGAAGGTATAAAAGCAATAATATAAAAGAAGATTACAACTTATAAAACTCTCAAAAGAGCTCTCAAGAATGAAGTCAGAAAGAAATATACAAGTAGCATCTACTTGCAAGCACTTTTTCTGGCTAATATACTTCTAAACAATAAACCTTATACTGTGTAACAAGCTCCTTTGATAAATCTAGTAAATAAATTGCAAAACTCCTTAAAAACCTCCAACAATACTATCTATCCTAAATGATACATCTTGAAAGCATCTTTCAAGTTGAACCTTACAACTAAAGATACTAACTAATACTCACCTCACTAGTCTTTCCTAGACTACTAAAACTCTAAAACTCATCTAAAAGCAATAACAGATACTAACAATACTTACTCAATAAAATAAGAGTTAGAATTGGTCTTGAGTGGGAGTATTTGGATAATAGTCCTTCCTTTACTCCTCTTTACTCTTAGATTATATATAAGTCTAAAAATACAAAGAATAAAACTAGAGAATGAAGGCCAAAACTATAATGAAACTCTCTGAGACCTTGCAAACACATAACCATTTCTTCATCTGTAATCTGATATTGATTTGATAATCAATTTCTACTTACTAAAACCCAGTTCATTCTCCCTTTTTTGTCTTTATAGCCACTCCTTTTCATTATTTTATTCTGGACTCTACCAGATTCCAATCTAATGTATTCTTACCTTATTCAACTATCTAAATGTTTGTCACTTGGTAAAAAGCTTTTATGAGTGTACACTTTTATAACTAGTCATTTGCAAGTGGTGTTTTTGGTTTTTAGAAATTTCTTCTATTCAAAATCCAGTTTAGTTATTTAAATACTTCTCCTCAAATTTTCTATCCTTCTACTTATATAACTTCTCCAGCAATTCCTCTCTCTTAAAATTTCTTTCTTCTACTATGTCCAGTTTCTTCTACTGTCTTACTTCTGTACTTAATCTCTCTTCAAATTCTACTACTATCTTTTTTGCATTTTCTAAATCCTCCTTCTTTTTCCAAGAATCATGTTCTGCTATAAACCTCTTTCATTGTACCAAGTACTTTACTACTCCTCTTACTTTTCTTTTATTTAGTATTTTTTCTACTTCATATTCTTTAACTCCTTCTATCTCCACTGGTTTCACTTTTTCTGCCTTCTACCTCTTCACTTGTTTTCTATCATACTATATGACTAATATTCATGACTGGATAAATTCTCATCAAAGTTGGCAGTTGTAATTTAACCATATTAGTAGATACTATCTCATCAATAAAATATAAACCCACATATCAGTCTACTAGTTTCTTTGCCAGTCTCTTTTTGAGTACTAAGTCCTTTGTACTCAATATCACTTTGTCTTCTTTCTTTCACTCTTTGACTTCTTTCTTTTCTCTGTCTGCCTGTTGTTTCATTTCCTCTTGTGTTTTCCTCAACACTATTTCTGTTTCTTCCTGTACTCTTTTCATTCTTTCTGTAAAGTCTGTCATTTTTTCTACTTTTCCTTTTTTCTTTATATCTACTTCTATTCTTAATTCTCTACTGTAATTTGCTATCAACAGAGATACCTTTTTTGTCACATATATCTTGTTATTAACTGCAAATTCTGCTAAAGCTAGCTATTCTGGCCAATTCTTTTGTTTATGGTATATAAAGAATCAAAGATACTGTTCTAACTTCTGATTCATATGTTTTGTCTAACCATCCATTTGTAAATAAAATACTGTCAATAGTCTCATCTTAATCTCCAACATTCAATTCAACTCCTTTATTAATTCTGCTGCAAACTGCAGTTTTCTATCCAACACCACACTCTCAGGCAACCCATGTAGCTTCTATATATTATCCCTAAATAGCCTCACCAATCCTTCTGCTAAAGTCCCTTCTGCTATTGCCACAAAATGAGTTATTTTAAACAACCTATTATAAACTACCAAGATTGCATCTTTCCTAGCTACTAATAGCAACTTCATAATGAAGTTAACAGTTAAGTACATCTACAGTTTTTTCAGAACCTTACTCAATTTCAACTTTTCTGCTAGTACCTCTGTCCTATTCTTTATTCTTTAACATATATCACACTCTTCTATATATTGTTCCACATTTCTTGTTACTTCCAGCCACCAATAATTTCTTGTCACCAACTCTGTTGCTTTCCACCTTCCTTCATATCTTGTTGCTGGTATATTGTGGTGTAATTGGATTATCTCTACTTTCAGCTCCTTATTATTTGATATATAAACTTTTCTTTTCTTCAATACTAAATCTCTCTCTATCTGCTATTTTTCTTCTTGCAACATGTTAACTCTAGCCTTCTTCATCTCTTCTATCATTATAACTACTTCTTCATTCTTACTTCTAGCTATTTTTATTTTTTCTAATATTTCTACTTTTAGTTCTTTTATTACTACTTTTTCTAAACTATAAATCTATATTTAAAATTTGATTACTATTATCATTTTCCACTCCTACTTTTAAGTCTGGTCTCTTACCTGTCAGATATGCAAAGCTTGGACTCTAACTTTTTAATTTAATTTTCTTTTTCTTTTTTTTTCTTCTTAGATCTAAGGTTAGGATTAGAGTGACATGATGATCACACTGTCACACATCAGTAACATCAGATAACACTGTCACAGTAACAGTCACATGATTATGTGGAACATAGTAGAAAGTTCAAGAATAATAATATTATACAATGTATACAATATATATTAACCTTATAGCTGACACATGGTCTTTAGGGCAGACTAGAAATAGTTGAGCACAGACCACTAGTAGTTAGTATATAAAGGTAGATACATTGTACTAAGGACTTCATCAAGTTCTCCTGTATCACAAAATAATCTACTTACTTATTTGTGATATCTAAACCTTAGATGTACTCTCAGAGGTTTAGATATTACAAATAAGTGAGTAGTTCATATGAACTTTTATGACCCTCATTACTGTTGTAATAGAGTATAGATAGAGTGTTTATTTCAGATATGAAATCTAGGAGATCTTTTAGAAGAGGTTACTATTTCTAACAGGAACAGTGACTTTTTTCAGACTCAGGACAAAGCTACTGTAATAGGGCTAAGTTCTTGTGAAGAAGACCTTTGGTCTTTTGACATTAGAAGCAGTCTTAGAATAGCCTTAATCTAATCTCATTTTTGCCTATTCTCAGATGTAAGAGGGGTCTGCTCCCATTAAGCTGGAAACAGGTTTAGTAAGAAGACTTTGTGTCTTACTCAGCCATGAGACATTTTCTAAATGTTTTTGACAGCAAGCTAATCTTGTCAAGATCATCGACAGTGGACTTTATTTTTATTTTTTCTCTTTTCACTTTATTTTATTTTATTTTTTTTCTTTTTCTTTTCTATTTTTAGAAAAACTCGGGTTAGGGTCTATCAGTCACGCTGTCACATCAGTCACAAATTGATGGCGAAGTCACAAGACTGATCACGAGACTTGGGAGAATAGAGTAGAAGGTTCTGGAATAAAGTGACATCCTACAGCATAGATAACACATGCTGGCCTCATGTTATACTCATGGTCGTTTAGGGTAGGGTGCACAGTAGCTAGCACAGACCATGGGTAATAG
>Ga0157357_1001078_pt1 | contig 11542 bp, 8 predicted proteins | sample AttcapACBM1_FD_111485 | JGI IMG/M metagenome (GOLD analysis project Ga0157357, IMG submission 111485) | Fungus gardens microbial communities from leaf cutter ant in Botucatu, State of Sao Paulo, Brazil - Atta capiguara ACBM1 | ecosystem: Host-associated > Fungi > Mycelium > Unclassified ... | reverse complement strand
GATGACAATGATGACAAGAAATAATAATTGATAATAAATCTAATTCTCAAATACAAAAATATTTATACAAAATAGTGATGGTCTGTACATAAGCTGTTTCCATCACATGATCAAAACCTGTACTTGGAGTCCCACTGGGACTGTCATCTGTTATAGCTATTAAAAGCAAGTACTCAGTCTGACATGAATATATGTGAATGGCTGAGATTTGTTACTCTACACGAGAGCCCTTTATAAGTAACATCAAATTAAATCTATGAGGAATAAAAGATGGTGGGGTGAGCGATATCGAGGTACAGCCATCGGATAACCAGAGGAGTGCGAGATCAGATGATAGGTATTCACGTGAATCTCAGTGGTAGCAGAATATTCCGAATTGTTAACGACCCACAACAGGTCTTCAAGAGTCTTCAGAATTTGGAATAGTAGAGTTGCGGCTGATATAGATGCATCTAGCCTGGAGGTCGCAAGTACCAGCCAAATATGTACCGTTGTCCAACAAAAGGTCGGGAGGTGCCACATGGATGGATTGCCGAACCAACTCGATGAAGGAGCAGTGGTTCCGGGAATTCCTTGTCGTTCGAATCATGGGTGGCATAAATTTCAATGGCAGATGCGGTAATCACAACCAGACGATCACGGGGAAGATATGCCTTGCACTGGAAATCACGCGGACCCGCTCTCATCGCTCCTGCTTCTGATCGTTCCACAAATTGCTGGGAAACACTAGGATTGTCCGTAAGACGGGTTTTTGTCACGGTCCTCGTCCCACCGACTGTAACATTGGATGATGTGACGATCTGAAACTTGAGTAGAATCCCGGTAAACTGTGCAGTCGGTATCCCAAATGGTCATCAGATGAGTTGACTGGAACGGAGGATGGCAGTTAGCCGAATAATCCACTTGGTAAACGCAGACACACGATGGTTCTGAAGCAGAATAGCAATTGAGAATTTCAATGAGGTCGGAATTATTGCACTTACCCCCTTTCCATCGAAGTGAATTAAGAGAAGCGACCCGGAAACTAGAACTAACACCTTCCTTGAAGGAAAGCTGGAAATCAGATAAACCTATAGGGCCCTAGAGATGGTTTATTTCGAAATAATGTATGTCAGAGTCCGAGTCCATCATAAGTGCCTTCCCGTATTCATCAACACCAAATAGCCACCGACCACCAGATAAAATTTTGATTTCAGACCACTGGTAGGGGTGATTTAACGATGCACTGAGGTTTATCAAGGTCCCAGCCACGCACCGTGGATCAGAAGGGTGTTCTAAGTGTATCAGAAGGGTGTTCTAAGTGTATCGTTTCGGATCGCTAAGTGATTTCTGATTATGTGCCTCGAAGAACGGCTGCCGAATCCCAGATTTCAACTCTAGGATAGAACAAAGTGTTTCCAAGAAGTCACTCGTAATGTCATGAAGGGTTCTGCATGTCTTTGCCAAGCCGTTGGCTTCGCTAATGTGCCCATGACAAAGTGGAAGCGTTTACCTGCCTAAAGGCGAGCAGCCTCGGCAGTCAAGGCGAAGTAAGGTCAGCATTGGGGGTTAGTTCAAGAAAAATTCCGTGATCTGTCTGAAATCAATATTGCTAAAATTGACTAAGTAAGCTAGAAAGGAATGAGCATCAGAATGGAGGCCAACCGAATTCTAAAAATGACAAGAACGAACCCTGCAATTTGAGTTGATTCCATTGTCCTATCTCCTATGAGGGTGCAAGTTCCGTCTCCTTAGAGACGACGCAAGAATCCTTACAAGGATCTCCGGGGGAAAATCGTGTGTACAAGGTAATACCCTGAATAGAACAAAGAGCTCGTTGTGATGGAATGATGAAAAGTTGTGGGGAGCAAAGACCAGTAATAAGGTGCCATCATTTTTTTATTTCTAGACACTGAGTCATGCAACAGTCATGTTAGTGCACAGGTTAGTGCACAGGATGTGGACAGGATTGGAACCCGATTAATGCAGCAGCAGATATCACATAGGTCCAGGTTGCACTTTTTAACCATCAGGCTTACAACAGAGAAGGATCTATGTACAAAGCGTTACGCACTGCACGTACAGCTTCGATAACCGGCATCCTAAGAAATTGCTAAGTCGTTGATTCAGCGGCTATTTTCATAAGTATTCACATCGGCGACCCAGATCCTGCTGAAGTGGTCCTTCTGGCAGCAGTTGTCGACTCACAGGACGTTTTGTTGAGCATAGCGCCTCACAGGAGAAGTGCAATGAATGAGCCTAATTTTCCGTGTGAACTTGAGAACCTGCAAAGCCACTGATATGCACGGGTTACCGAGTAATCGAGATGACACAGAGAAGTTCCGCCACGAGGGCACAAAGTAGCTCAATTCCTCTTCCCACAAAAAATATTAGGGCTCTGACGTCCAGTCCTGGACGTCGTGACTGTATACCCATCATGTCCCAAGCCAGGATTTATGGTAGGCGGCTGGGACCTTTTGAATTGATTTCAACCACGAGGTAATATACAGGAGAGTTGATGATGGCTAGGCTCGCCGATTGACAAGACGAGTTGTATACCCACGAGACTTGGACCAGTCGCAAGTTGTAAACTACGAGACCACATAATGCAGAATCTAGATAATATTTCTTCAACTACCAAGGCATCACTCGATTGATGAGTTTGGGCATGGGACCATTGTTGTTCCAATAGGTTTGTCAAAGATAAGATATACGACTTATGTCAACATGAGATGCTCGACGAACCTCTAGAAACTACCTACATTCCGGTCGAATCAGAACGGAATCTATGGCAGTTTGATTGAAACGTGTAGCATGCGGCACGAGTCCCAGGGTCACAGCTCTCGAGATGATCTTCTAGCCTAAACTAACAGGAGAAAACATGATTTGTCCATGTTTGTCGTTCTACCCTCAATCCAGAAACTTGGAGCACAATGCCAACATCTCAGATGATCATTGGTAGTATCAAGGATCTTCGGAGATGGACGGATGGATGAAGAACAAGATACATCCCAAATCCGAACAATAAACTAGTGCCTAGATTAGGAAAGTAAGCCGCCGCCCTACATAAGTGGCAAAGCAGTGAAACCACCGAACATATCACCCCCATCCGCACCAGCCGTTGTACGGTGGTCTAGGTACGTGCACATAATTTCTACGAGAACTGGGACTAATGGGAGAGATCCTTTAGAAACTTTGCTCAAATCCACATATAAATCTCCTCGTTTCATTTTCACACCCTGTCTTCCTTCTCGACTGCAGGCTTTTCAGTCACCATGATCACTTCCCGTTTTTCCGCTCATGCCATTAGTCGTAGAAGACGTTCCTCTGCAATGTTTGTTGGTAAGTACTGCTCTGATCTTTCCCGAATTCAGACTCAACTGCGATAGGATTGAATCCGGCCAAACCCGGGGTCTATGGTATTGGTCTACCCCTTCCACCCCAGAAACCAGTTATGTTTGCACCCAATGTAACTCCAGGGACGTATGTTGAACCAGAAGATGGTCCTGATTCTATTGAATCTCTGTCGTCATCTTCAACCCTTTTCCCTCCATCGGAGGTTGTGCCAGCTGTATCTAGGCGTCGCCGTGCACCGCCTGGAAAGCGCCTGTCCCTTGGTTATATACCCCGCCCTCCCAATGCCTTCATGCTTTTCCGCGCAGATTTTGTTCGGCAGAAACATGTCCCAGGTTCGATCGAGACCAACCACGGATCTTTATCTAAAATAATTGGTGGGAAATTTAATCTATCCTTCGATGTGTGGATTTTTTATCTTGTCTTCAGGCAACTGCTGGAGGGCGTTACCTCCCGAGGAAAAACGTGTCTGGGAGGTTAAAGCTAGACATGCCAAGGCTGAGCACAAAGTCAAATATCCTAACTATCGCTTCCGCCCTGTTCACAATAAGAACAAAGAGAAAAAGGATAAACCATTGCCCGCGCCTGAAAATGAACGCCGGTGTGAAGAGGTTGCTCAACTTCTTCTGGAAGGGAAGAAGGGAGAACAACTAGCCGAGGCTGTACGGAACCTGGATAAAATCCGTTCGCAGACCCCTGTCCATTCGACACCCAACTGGCGAAATCATCGGCGTTGTTCTTCGGTTCCTCTATCATATGACTATCTCAGTCCTTGTGCTGCCATCTCGATCCCCTCAGTCCCATTTGTTATGCCTTCTTCTCCACTTCTACGTCAGCAGCGTCGTCCCTCCAGCGCTGGTCCAGCGTTCTTCCACTCATGGATGACACCTAGTTCCCAATTTCCTCAGTCCTATCCGGGTGTCGATGTTCTCCCAGAACCAGATCTATTGCTCCTAAACACTTTTAACAACTTCAACTTCCAGTCATCTCCGTCTCAGTCTCAATCCCAGATCCCTCCTCTCAACATGGACGAACTCCTGAATACTCTTCCACCTCATGAAAAAGGACATGATGCGCCTCTTGGCCTGGGACCGTTAGATTCCCTGGGACCACAAGAATTTATCCAGATGTACGACAACACTGTTTTGACTCCTCAAGCACACGAAATCCACGAGCTCGACATGAATGCTCAATGGATGGCTTCTCTTCAAAACAGCCCATCATCTCATACGTCGTCGACATACTCAGAGTCTCCACCACCTTCTGATGAGGCCCTTCCTCTACCAGTATTCGCCCCTCATCCGCTGCACGTCGAACAGGTTCCTGGCAACCCTATGTTCGGCATCGGTGACAATATGGGTCCAACTGATTCTCTTTGGGCTTCTCATGAAATGGGATATCAGGTTGAGGGCATCAGTTGTGTTCCTTGTGCAAATTTTCCGTTCCCCAATGACGGCTTTGGCTTTGAAGATTTTGTTGAAAACAAAGCTTAATCGTTTTGCGAGGCGGTGGGCATGTTGGTTATCCTCAAACCCAACATTCCTGACTTCCGTTCTCGTGTTCCTGATCGTTCTTGTGAGTATTCTAGTTTTTCCACTCTCTAGCATTACCTCGCGTCTTATTGTAGCCATATACGTGTTTGATTTGAGTGCTTCCCCTGATGTAGCTTTATATGTTTCAAGTTTTTGTGGTTCGATAGTTTTGGCCTGTGTATTGCCAAGAATTGTATCATAGACTGTTGTTGTCTTCCAATTGAATTGACCTTTCAAGCGATATCCTGATGGTGTAAGAGTCATGTCTATTCAAGGCAAGCAGCTTAAAAAGTGATGAACGAGTGCCGCACTATGCCCACAGTATCTGGCTTCTCATTTTGATTTAGAGCGACCACTTGTGAGAAATTGGAATTCACACCACAGTGGGTTCGGCGCCGTCACAGCGGTCCGTCCACTCATGAAGAACGAAGGACAAGAAGTCTGAATTCAATTTACTGAAGACCACTGACCCGCGACATCACGGACCGTGTTCTAGAATGCCAATTGACATTCTGTTCGGAATCTCACGCCGTATTTTCCCCGTGCTGCCTCTTCTCGCCCTACTACTACCGCACTACCATTGGATCGTGGAATCACGCATTCACCTTCAAGAATCATTGAGAAGGTTACAATTGGACGTAAGATCACCTCAAAGCACATACAAGCCAACCTCGGTTTCGACTTCACTCTAGGCTCTTCGGACCTGATTGATTACTTTTTGTTTGTCTCGAAGGGCTGCTTCGTGGAAGTGTCGACGAATCTCAGGTGTACCAAATATGGAAACCCAAAGTCATGCTCGTGTCCAATCGCAAAAGTAAACCGTCCAATCAGATTATGGTTGTCTCTTAGCAGCGTCTCCGAGCCCTCCCTCTCCCAGATGAATTAATCAAGAATAGAGATAATTATTGACTTGAAGAACCTCGTTTGATGATGAGTGTAAACTTCATCTTGAACCGTTTGATTATAAAAGGAGGGTTTAGTATCCTCAGTCAACGGCAAAATGCAATACCAGTTTTACTGAGTTTGTAGACAGTTCCCTCGAACAGCGCAAGTGGAGCCATAGCGACTCGCGACATGTACTTCGGTCTGGAATGTCCGCGGGACATAAACTTCGATAAGATGAAAAATCATGAACCACTTGGAACCATTCCGTCGTTAGGAAAACTCACCCGAGATAACTCTAGACCTTCCAACGGTTGCAAACACAATGACTACACACCCAGTCAATGAAAGTCGAAGCCAAGCATGTCAAATTGATTGAAATTGCAACTCAGGTGTTCTCGATGATTTAGCCCCTAACTTGGACACAGTTGACAACGGCGATCTTTCAGGCCGAAAAGCATCTTCCCTGGATAGGAACTTACCAGACCACATCAGTATATACTCCGGACATGTAGTCCGCTTCCCTCGGTTTTCAAGCTGCCGCAGATTCCGAACCCGAGCCCGAATCAAGTGGAATGATCTCACAGGGCACCGGTGTAATTTTGAGCTTAATGATACCCCCAGATTCGTGCAAGTATTCTATGGCAACTCCGACCTGCCACGACAAGTTTTGCCTTGTTCAATACGTCCGAGTGAAGCTTGGCCTGTCAAAATTTGGCTCTCGCCTTGACAACTGATTTGTGGCCGGCGACCAGAGACTAATGAGACTGCGGCAGCGCGGAGCTTCCTGAAGGGTACATCTACAAGTCCGAGGCATGTTGACCGAGGTCTGTTATCTTGCACTATACAGAATGGACGTGTGACGAACATGTTACTAAGGTAGTCTATTTCCGTGTTTCTTTCAGTTCCTGGGAAAGGATATCTTATCCTAAATTGAAGGAGAACTCGATGTCACCCTGAGGAATCGAGGAACTTCGATTGTCCATGTATCTATCTATCTTCCAACCAAAGCTACAAGGTGGGAAGGTATTCCATATGCGACCTCCAGATAAAGGTAGGGTTCTCCACCGTTGGAGTGGCAGAAAAGCTCTTGAAACCGTTTGGACGCTTTTGTTGTTCTCTGGGCTCGCTGTTTCATGTTCCGCATCGTAGATAACTACTTGGTGCTTTGTAGAAAAAGAACAGCCCATCAGCGAGTGGCTCTGTTATCTTGACCTGGTAAAATAAGGGCTTCTGAGCATGGCGGGTTCCTGAGGTCAGCCGTCAAGCTGAAAGTATACACACATATGCACCATATGCTGACTCCCGTCATCGGGTATACGTGCTCCGTCACTTTGTGCAAATGGCAGCAATTCCATAATTATGGGCTCCACTTCCAAAAGAAACCAGAAAACGGGTAAACCAGTTGCGGTCCAACGTCAACAGGACATTTTCTTGCCTGTGAAGCTTTCTCATCTGCTGGTCAGCTCAACATTGAGCTAGCAACCTCTTGAAGCATCCAATTCCAAGCATCCTGGTAAGTTTTGATTATGTGCTTGTTCTCCGATTCTGGAGATCTGCCTACCTGACTTTGACCTAAAGAGAAAGCATCGCTTAACCCGCATGGGGATATAGACTTAGAGCAAGGTTCTGCCAGGCGACTGTGACGTCTGCTTCTTGATCCCAGGCACCTTGGGTTGATCCTAAGTCTGTGCTTGTATTGCATATAAAAATCCGTGAAGGAAAGAGAATGGTCGACTGAGCCTTAAGATGCACTCTGCGATTTTGTCTACTCTCTTCGCCACTTTGCTTTGTGTTGCTATTATCAGCGCTGTGCCACTAGTGATACTTTCCTTGACTCGTAGATCAACTTTTTTCACTGATTATCTTTTCAGGAGAGGATCGAGTGTCAGAACCGCGACGGCGATGCTGAGGGCATTATTTCTGTAAGTTTTCCAAGCCCGTAACTCTATAATTACCCTGGTTAATGTTATAGCGCCATTAGCTTTGTGTAGGGAAACGAACGGAAGATTATTCTGCGCCCGGCTGGAAGAGGGAAGACACTTCAGCACCCACCTGGAAAAGTAATGCAATTGCACCACCATGGAGAAGAAGTGACGCCGCTGCGCCGGAATGGAGATGAGACATAAAAACCGTGCCATGATGGCGACACAGCATTGACGAGGACTGAGAGGCATATTCATCGAGACGAAGATACAGTGGCCTTCACTATCTGACCCAGAAAATAGATGTACTTAGTCGTCTCAACACATTTGCTGAATTGCCTGGTTCTACCGATGCGAAGTAGTGTTGAATCATATGAATGTCTAAAAATACGTAGTAATAAGTCTACAGGTCTCAGACGTACTGACTGAGTATGAGTTAATCGCGAGCTCCCAATTTCAGTATAGTTCGTACGGGTCCTCCTACTGCCAGAATAGAATCAAGGTAAGCTCAGTCACAGTCATATTACATTCTGGAATCATCTCAAGCTAATATTGATATTGATGCTGACATTGAACATCTATAGTAGCTCATATGACCTCTCTGTCAGCATGGTAATGAATTGGTCTGTTTGATAGTCACTTCAATAGAGGATACTAGTTTGAGAGTAAGAATCTACTTTGTGGTTGATAGGGGTATTTACGCCTAGACTTCTGAACGAAGTAACACTACTGAGGTGTTTATGACGTTTATCTCGAAGCTTTAACGCTCCGAGACAGGATATTTGTGTGGTTCGTCCCCTAGACCATATCAGCGGGAGATCGCATTTTTTCTAGAATAAACATTCACGGTCTGATCCATGTATACTTGTATGACTTGTCAATGTTTTCCCGATGTCAGCATTGCCGTAGTCTACGGTCTCAATGTCACGTGGATTCAATCTTTATCCATGTCAATCGATCTCAGTTTAGACCGCCTGCAGAGGGCAATCTTGCACCTCCCATTATATACTCGACCTACATGTCATATAGCAGGGACAAACGGGAAGGGTAGCGTTACCGCAATCATTTCGTCAATTCTTCGATCAGCCTCACCCCCCCTGAAACTGGGCAGATACAATAGTCCACACTTGATATCTGTCATCGACTGCATTACTATAAACGATGAACCAATCGATGCTGAGTTCTATAGTTCAGTTAGAGGTCTCATCGAGCGCGTCGATGATGAACTTGGTACGAGACTCAGCAACTTTGAGCTTCTTACTCTGACAGCTTTACAAATCTTTGAGCGGATTGGAGTCGATGTGGCAGTTGTAGAAGTGGGTATGGGGGGAAGGTTGGATGCCACAAACATCATCCCTGACGAGGCCATCCTGGTGTCTGCCTTGACGAATGTTGATCTTGACCACCAAGCCTTCTTGGGAAATACTATCTCGGTCATCGCGAGAGAGAAAACTGGAATTGCCCGGTCTGGGAAACCATTTGTTCTTGGACACAACAATCACCAGGAGGTAGTCGATGTGGTCAAGGCCATGTTGCTAGAGAAGGAGTCTGTTTTGGAGCCTCCTGTTGTGGTTCGCCGGGTCAGCGGCGCAGAATTGTCGAAGGTTTCTTTTAGAACAGTATCATTCCAGCCACCAAAGGAAAATCAAGTGTCTTTTCACCTCCCCACCTTCAATGAGGATGTTACAGCAGTGCTCCCTCTTCATGGTACGCATCAAGTCGAGAATCTGGCAACTGCCCTTTCTATCCTTTCTGTTTTGCTCACCAAGGAGAACCCACTTCGGTCAATGCTCCTTGGTCGCCTGTCACCCTTAGCTGTGAAACGCGGGATAGAGAGTGTGCATTGGCGTGGAAGGCTATCCTTCCACAGTATTTCAACCCCTCAGCCTCTTTCAGTCCTTGTTGATGGAGCGCATAATTCCGCATCAGCCAGAGCGTTGGCTAGTTACGTCAAGACAACCCTTTCACAATCAATCGATCCCATCGTTGATCTGGTATACATTATTGCTCTTTCCCACTCACCCCCCAAGACGCCTTCCGAAGTTCTTTCACCCCTTCTGTCGCCTGACCACTCTGGTTCCCATGATAGAATTAGACTTCACGTTGCATTACTCGACTTCTCCCCGCCAGATCATATGCCGTGGGTCAAGGCAATTGCTCCTGTCGAACTCGCGAAGGTCGTTCAAGACCTAATTCCCGACATCGATTACTGGGTTGCTGATCCAGCTAGGATACCAGGAACACAGCTCTCTGATGCCATTTCCTGGGCAGCGGAGAGGATAGGCGATAGTGGATTGGTAGTTATTGCCGGTAGCCTTTATCTTGTTGCAGACTTCTACCGGGTGTACATGTGAATTGTCTTGAATATGAGCGCGGTACACGATTAAGTGCTTTCCAAGATGAAAGGCAAGTAGGAGAGTCATTCCCCCATACCCTCAAGTAGTTGATTGCTATCGTGTTACTGATGCAGAATCAAAGAAAATTGATATTCCAGACTTTCCTGGGCTTTGCCAATTTTTACTGGCATTTCATCTATAACTTCTCTGCCATTGTGTTATGAACCACTTCAATTTCCTTTAACAAGCCATGTGACCATGATCACATGATATGGAAGGTAGTAGAATATTTTAGTAGATATAACATCATAGACTTTGGAGTAGTAAAAAGTATTGTATACAGACTAAAAAATAAGTAGTAGACTAATTGAACAGAACTTGTCAAGTTCTCTTGTTAACCTATTTGTTATTATAACTGAGATATTACTGCAACATTGCAACATATTGCTCATTTATTATTTGACTTGACTAAAGCCAACCAGACCTATATTACAATCTCAAGACCTTAGAGTGGATCAAGAAAAGGAACCTTGTATAGGGTTTACACAAGAGAACTCAATAAAGAACTCAGTACAGGATTATCTACCTTATATACTAAAAGCCCATGGTCTGTGCCCTACTACTTTAGCCTACTCTAAATGACCATGTGTTTTCCTTAAGATCAACATGTGTTAAACATATTGTATGATGTCATTCTTCCAGAACCTTCTATGTTCTTCTATTGTGACATGTGATCATGTGACTGTGACTGATGTGTGACATCCTGCTAAACCCTAACCCTAAGCTCTGAAAAAATAAAAGGAAATACAAATGAGAAAGGAAATGAAAATAAGTAAAGTCTATTGCTTTTAGCTTTGACAACCTAGATCTGAGAGCATAACTAATAGAAAGCCTTTGAAATATTCAAGAATACTATAACCTTGATATTTATGCTAATCTCTTCCAACACATCTACTGTTATAACTTAGGTCCTAGAGTTTGGATAAAAGACAATTGTAAGAGAACTCAACTTTTTATCAATACTGAATCCCATAGGCTTTTCTCCAGACTTTTCTATTTCACCCTATCACCAATAAATACCATTAGACCTATGGACACCCCTAATCTCTACTGCCAGACCCTGCACTTGTATACTACCTCTTTAGAAAACCTCTAAAGTTGTTGCTAGTCACTTTCTGTTAACATTAAGTACATTCTGCCTTTTCAGGCAATGTTTTAGGCATTTCTACATATGTTTCTGACTATCTATATACTATCATTCTAATGGTTAGCATAGTATTATTCTACTAGATTGCATTGGATGTTATGACTGAAGTCTAAGGATTAGGATAGAAGACTACTCTTATATTGAGTAATATAAGAGAACTCAATAGAGTTTCTAAGTACAAGACATCTACCTTATATACAAACTGCAAACTACTAATGGTCCATGCTAGCCTTCTTTAGCCCTACCCTAATAACCATGTGTTTGCCTTGAGATCAACATATGTTAACCATACCATATGATGTCATCTTCTCTAGAACTTTTTATGTT
>Ga0157357_1001077_pt1 | contig 11544 bp, 10 predicted proteins | sample AttcapACBM1_FD_111485 | JGI IMG/M metagenome (GOLD analysis project Ga0157357, IMG submission 111485) | Fungus gardens microbial communities from leaf cutter ant in Botucatu, State of Sao Paulo, Brazil - Atta capiguara ACBM1 | ecosystem: Host-associated > Fungi > Mycelium > Unclassified ... | reverse complement strand
TAGGACTCTAATTTAGCAGAGACTCCTTGTCGAGTTCTCTTGTGAATTCCCCACTTGATATCCAACTAAGAGATTTACCGTTTGGGTAATTATTTGTCTTTGTGATAAGTGGTTGCCACAACAATGGGCAGACAAGTCAAAAATACATCTTGTAGCTGGTATAACATCTGTGATAACAATAATTTGATGAACATTTGGCAGTTGAACAGTCTGATTGGTTTTACATCTGATAGAAAAGAGTTTTACTTCAGTGGAGGTGATATTCATAGTATGATGAACTGTTTTGGCAATCATGTTTTGACTCTTTCAGACATGAAAAATTGAAGTTGCAACTTTGTTTTTGACACTAGCATTGGAGATGATGAGAACAGTGTTTATATTTAGAAGGGACTCTTTATTGATTTTATTGAGTTTGTTGTGATGAGCAGTAAGATCAGATACAATAGCAGCTTTGTTGGTGGTAATGATTACTTCTTTGTTATTGGAGCAGATAAAATTAGCTGAAATTTTGGATTTCACACCTTTCAATAGACAGTTGATATTTATGATGTATTCATTAGCATGAGAGATGATGGCTTCTGAATTGTTAGTGCTTATTGGAATTATGACCTGTTTTCTGGAGGGATCCTTAATAGTTATATTGATTTTTGGTTTGATCTTCTTTTCTTTATTATCCACCATATTGTGAATTTCTACAATTTTTTTGATCAGTAATTTGGAGAAGGCATCTAAGCTTGTGTGTAAGTCTTGTTGTTGCTATTAACAAATTGGTTCTTTTTGTAAAATTTCAACTTAGCCAAAGTGAATTTGCTTGAGGAGATAGGAGGGGGGATCCTCAAAACTTCTGCCTTCTTGTTATTAGTTGAGCTAGATGCTGATGTAGTTTTTTTATTGAATTGTGACAATATACATTGTCAGAATGTCTTTTCCTTATCATTAGCAACCAACTTGTCCCACTCTGATTTGTAGATGGAGCTTATGAATTTCTACACTACAAAGCTAAATTTAGGAGATGTCCGCAGCTAAATTGTTATCCAAGGGGCATTGTTTGATGAATGTCACAATCCTGTAAAGTGAACATGTGTCTAGCCAAATATTTGTTGATGCCAAATAATATAAAGTTACTATCCCAGAGTTGGGGGTCAGCTAGTTGATTGATTTGGTAAGGAATGTCATTGCTATGAGGCATTTGAACATGTTCACCTGTAGATTCTACAGGAGCAGGCTCCATAGGTGTATAGGAAAGGGAGAAGTTTTGTGTCTTGATCAGCCCATGTCTCTTTTGTTGACTAGGCTTGCACTTGTTCCATGTAATCCATTGAGAAGGCAGTGGAAGACATCGATCTATCTCTTTGGCTGGTGTTGCTGGGTGACATGGATCATTCTCTAGGTGAATTGTCTTCGACATCCATTGTGTGATGTTAAAAAGGCTTTAGAATGTTTTCTTGAGGTTTAGTACTGAAAAGATTCCATGTATTCACTCATTCTTTTTTGGGCGCTACCATACGAGAGAAAGAAGTGACGACCTCTCATAGGTACTCAAGTAAATTAAGAAAAAGATATTTTTCTTGTTTACTCTCTAATTGGAATTAGCCAATCTGAAAATGGACTTGAGTCCGTGGGGTCTGTCACATGATTAATCTATATAGATTGATAGCAAGACATTGTCAAAAAAAAAGAATGTCGAGAACAGGTCCGAAAGCATCCTCAAGACCGCTATCGTATCTGGAGCTGGTTGATCTATGCGATAATGCCTATATTTCTTTTCCAGACAAACGACTTCGCTCGGTGTTGGGTGAGGATGAGGATGAGGATGAGATGCTGACCTCGTTTTGTCTGACACGGTCAGAGTCGAGCCCGGTCATGGGACTGCTACGTCCGATCCTCGTTGAGAAGCTAGAGAATGAGAATGGCAGGCGTCGTGAGATGGGGTTGGATGAGGTTTGGGATATTGAGAGGGGGAAGAGGGTGAGTTTTGCGGGATGGGTGAAGGGATGGAAGGGAAGGACGGAAGTGATGAAAGAGATGTGTGAGAGATGGAGAGAGGAAGAAAGGTTCTGCGCCGAGGTGTGTGGGCCTCTGAAGTGGCGAGGGGAAGCGTATGCGGTGTACAAGGATCCCTTTGGAGTTCGCGATTACCCCCAGGGCGGGGGAGAAGAGGAGGAGAGGCTGAATTTTGCATTTGAGATGGAGAGGACGGCGTGTGCGCTGTTTGGGGTAGTAACGTATGGGGTGCACATGAATATGTATGTGTTGAGAGAAGGGCAACTGAGTATGTGGGTGCCAACGAGGGCAGAGACGAAGCCGACGTGAGTCTTGTTGAAGGAGCATTGACTTGGTCACTGATGAGTGGCCACAGCTGGCCAGGATACCTGGACAACAGTGTGGCTGGTGGGATACCAAGTGGGATGGGTGTCCTGGAGGCGCTACTCAAGGAGAGCTGGGAAGAGGCAGGTCTGGATGGGCAGGTAGTGGCGCAGTATGCCCGTCCAGCAGGTGCTGTCAGTTACCTGCACCGGTCTCCAACAGGGTGGCTACAGCCTGAGATTGAATATGTCTATGACATGGTGATACCTCCTGATGTTGTGGCCATTGTCCCTCGACCGCTGGATGGCGAGGTTGCGTCCTTTGAGGTGAGTGAGTGAATGAGTGAGTGAGTGTATAGTGGACTGAGAGTGTCTATAGCTTGTGACCCAGGACACCCTGATGGAACAGCTACGACAAGGACTGTTCAAACCCAACTGTGGACTAGGTGAGCTGGGCTTGAGCCTTGTACTGACTGACTGACGACAAAAAGTGATCGTGGACATGCTGATGCGGCTGGGATACCTTGGACCGGACTCGGAAGCCGGCTACACGGCGCTAGCGACCCGGATGCGGGGAGGGTTTCGGTACTATTTATGGTAAATGGTTGTGTTGTGGTTTTAGGAGAATTGAAAAATGTCGTCTCCCATGGCCCTTGCTAAGCCTGCTGTCAGCCGCAAAACTCAGCCTCTTCCCTCTCCACGTCCCTCGGCGGCATCCTATCTCTCTGCTCTCAGCCAGGCAGATGCCCGGGCTCGCACCCTCCCACACTCGCCCACTGCCTCTACCCCCGCCCTTTCCCTCTCCTCCTCCATCTCCCAAGACTCAGAGGACACCGTCCTCCACGACCTCCTCGACAATACAGATGGTCTCGCCTTCCCCTCAAAACCCCCCACTTCCGAGCAGGTCTTTACCACCGTCCACACAGAATTCGGCCACTGTGCCGACGAACGCTACCGTTGCTCCAGTGCCCATGTCCCCGGCACGGAGATCCTCGCCCATGTTGCTCGCGACCCCCCTTATTATATTCTGCTTTCCACCTACATCAGCTATCTCATCCTCATCTGTCTGGGCCACGTTCGTGACTTTGTTGGAAAGCGTCTCTACCCATCTTTCTACGTCCATCTCACTCCCAAAGACGTTAGTGTCTCCTTCTCTCTCTCTCTCTCTTTGCTTTTCTCATTCTTCCTCCACAGGGTTATGCCCCTCTCAACTCCGACTTTGATTCCTTCTATACTCGCCGCCTTAAAACCCGCCTTGACGAATGCTTCTCCCATCCCGTCACAGGCGTCGCCGGCCGCACCATCCTTCTTCTCGACCACATCTCCCCCGATTACAACCACACCCAGATCTTCACAGGCTCCCGCACCCGTGCCCTCAACATCTCCTCCTACAACTATCTCGGTTTTGCCCAAGCCCGTGGCGGTTGCGCCGATGCCGTCCAAGACACCATCAACCGCTACGGCATTTCCTCCGGTGGCCCCAGGCTCGCAGGCGGTTCCAATGATCTCCATGTCGTCGGCGAGGCCCTCGTCGCCATGTTTGTCGGCACTCAGGACGCCCTCATCAGCTCCATGGGTTTCGCCACCAACTCCACCATCATCCCTGCTCTCGTCGGCAAAGGCTCCCTCGTCATCTCCGACGAGCTCAATCATGCCTCTATTCGTTTTGGTACCAGGCTCAGCGGCGCCCATGTCAGGATGTTCAAGCACAACAACATGAAGGACTTGGAGTCCTTGCTACGCGAATGTATCAGCCAAGGCCAGCCCAAGACTCATAGGCCTTGGAAGAAAATCTTGCTTATCGTCGAGGGCCTCTATTCCATGGAGGGCACCATGGCCAATTTGCCCGCCCTCATCCATCTGAGAAACAAGTACAAGGCATGTTTCATCTCCTCCTCATTCGTACTTGTCAATCCAATCTCTTGTCTAGTTTTATCTCTTTGTCGACGAGGCCCATTCCATCGGTGCACTTGGTCCTCACGGTCGTGGCGTCGCAGACTATTTCAACATTGACCCCAGGAACATTGACATCCTCATGGGCACATTCACAAAATCCTTTGGAGCAGCAGGCGGCTATATCGCTGGCAGCAAATCTCTCATTGATAGCTTACGAGTTCATGGACACTCGGGCGCCTATGCTGAAGCCATGACACCCGCCGTTCTTACCCAAGTGATCGCCAGCATGGCCAGCATCATGGGCATTGCGTCGCCTACCATGGCTCCTTCCTCTTCTACCGCGACACTTCGTCTTACCTCTTCCTCCTCCTCCTCCTCCTCCTCCTCCACCGCCACCACCATAAACGGTCATGCTCTTGACGAACACTACGTTCATCCTGGCCCTGCACCCCAAAGCGCTCTCCCGTCATGGCTCACACTGCCTCCCGCACTCTCGTCCGGCTCTGAAGGGGCCACTCGTCTCCGGCGCCTGGCCTTTAACGCTCGTTATCTTCACAACGGCCTTGACAAGCTTGGATTTATAACCTATGGACACCCCGCTTCACCTATTGTTCCGCTATTGCTTTTCAATCCTGGCAAAATGAATCTGTTCCATAGAATGATGAAGGATAGACAAACTCCGATTGCGGTGGTCGTGGTGGCGTACCCTGCTACGCCCTTAGTGACGAGTCGAGTGAGGTTTTGTGTGAGTGCTGCGCATACCAAGGAAGATGTAGACATCGTGTTGAGGGCATGTGATGAGATTGGGGATGTGTTGGATTTGAAGCATGGGATTGAACAAGGGAAGAGGTGGTGTGTTGAGGAGATTTGTGAGAGAGCGGTTGAGGTGGCTTGTGGTGTGTGATTATTTCTGAATTTGGATTTTTTTTTTATTAGAAGTCAGAGGGAACGTTTCATAGATTTGTTTCTGTTTATATGCATGTAATTTGGGTGGTTGTAATGTCGCTACTGACGGTTGACTGACGAGGTACAATTGAGAAAGGTCTAGCCATCCTAAATGAAGTAGAAAAGAAAAGAAAGAAGGTGTTTGTGTAAAGTCTTAGTATACGATGTGTGCAAGTGTTACAATTCATAATTCATCTCTGAAATAGTCGTGATACAATGAGTCAGTTTTCATTTTCATTATAACCCCATGTCATTCTTTCTTTGTGATATTAAGATTCTTCTTTGTAGCTTGAAATTTTAGGTATTCATAAGTAAGCTAAGCTAGCTTGAGTAAGTTGGTTGAAGATAGAACAAAACCAACATACAGTTGAAGTCTCTCTCTCTCTCTCTCTCTCTCTCTCTCTCTTGGTTATTCCATATCACATCTAAAGAATATATCAGTTACTCTATTATCTTGGAAGCATAGCTTACCGTGTGGACAATGGGTGGCTACTTTGACTCATGGTATTGGTTTGATATAAAGCTATATTGAATTCAAGTTCTATTCTTGTCTTAAAGTAAGCAACCTGTGCATTGTATACAGAATATTGATAGATAACACTTGAGTGACTTATCATTTCAACTTCTCCCTTACTTAAGATACCAGCTGCCAAGTGACAAATTAGAGTGAATAGACTTGGAGCTAAGAAATGGATGGAATGAGTTGAACCAGAACCAGACAAATATTTTGAGTTAGAATATGTTTGTGATGTGAAGCATTTCCACTTACTAAGTATTTGTACTGCAATCAATAGTTTAAACTAGTTTAGGTAGTCAATGTAAAATTTTCAGATAGGTTGACTTATACTATCATCTTGTCCTTTATTGTTGCTCATGCTTCTAAGCTCACTATCATAGAGCTTACTATTGATAAGTGGTCATCAGTTGTCTGCATTGTATCATGCTGCTGTGTATTCTGTTCTTCCAATAGGTTATGGGCCCTTGTTAGACATGGTTCACACCTTGTTATCTGAGAACACAGAAGACAGGATCAGAATAACCTTTGGCTTCAGCTTATATACTATGTCTTTATTAGCCACACTGGCTGCATAGTTCAGAAGTGGACTTGGGAAAATTTGTGGGTTAGAACTACTAGAAAGTGGTGAGGTATGTCATTGCCAACACCAGAAGAGAATGTCAGTTTTAGTTGATTTTCAGGATAAGGCTAGTATAGTGTAAGCTACTGGTTTATATACTAGGTAATCTACCCAGGATAGCTATCTGGAATGGAGACTGCTAAGCAAGTTATCCTATATACTGGTAATCTTAAGATATCAGGAATGGAGTTCATAGAGTTTGGCAAAGAACCAGTAAGGATATCCAAGGGAGAATAGAGAGAGATGATCCACACTGGAAGAAGTTGGGAGTATAGATGAGAGAGTAAGTGTTATTCATAGTTGTAAGACAAATGGCTAGAACAGAATATGACAGTCCTAGTTATCTTAATCTCTAGTTAGCACTTTTTTAGATAGCTTTCTATTGGTAAAAAGAGCTTGACTAACTTGACTAATATGTTAATATCTTGTTACTCCTAGGCCTACTGTGAATTGAGCTGATCTTGAATTGCTCTATACCTACAAGATCCTCTTATATCTCATATGTGCTAATGGCTTATCACTAGTTGGATTGAACATTTATGCTTTAGCTGGCTGTATTTGCTTTCTAACTCATACTAATTACCTTCATTAATAACAATGGCCAAATTTGGTCCTGCTAACTATTCTTTCTAGAAAATTTGTGTTAAATCAACCTTTACTCTCATTACTTACTCTAGCACTATCTTTATTGCTAAAGACATACTGAATACTTTGGTACTTTCTCAGACTACTAATATAGATAAAGTAGCCAGAAGAAACTTTTTAGGCTTTTAAGCCTTGGCTATTCTTAATTCCATCTTACCAGATAATCTATTAATATACAGCTAGCACTAAAGCTCTTTAGACTTATCCGTAAACTCTTATAGAAATATTTGGTCTAGTATCAGTCTTTGCTAATTACTAGAAAATAATTACATTCCAAATCTCTGGTAATTGGAACCCTACTCCTCAGATTGCTGAGCTTGATTTCCTCTATATAAGACTCTGTAAAAACAATTGTAACATCTTTTCTATTCTGAGAACAATGACTCTTTTGTCTACAATCTCTTACTTATCAGATTCTATTTTTGTTTCTTTTCTTTTTCTCTCACATATCTATCTCTAATCTTATCTAAGATATTGTATGTTCTACTATCTAAACAGAATTCTCTAAGTAAACTAACACCATTAATATCATCTACTACTTTGGTATTCTATATATAAATAAACTACCTTAGTGGGAAAAAAACTCTCAGCAGCAGTAGCAGCAACAGCAATACTAGTATCCACAAGAATAGTAGCAGTTACAGAATGAAGGTTTGTTTAAGCAGCACAAGATAAAAAAGAAGAATAACCAAGATAAAAAGGGTGGCCATGTTTACCAAGCAGATGAAACAAGAGACTAGGATAATAATAGTAGCAATATTTATCAGGTAGACAGTGCTATTGCTTTTGCAAGTATGGCTACCATACCTTCACCAATTTACTCTCACCCTTCTGAGTCTTCATTTGTAGTTCCTCAACTTTCTGATTGTCTTTTTGCAGTGTGTACTTCTCAAAGCAGTTCTACTTGAAGACTTTAAGTATAAGCAAAAGTATGAGTGCTAAAATTCTATAAGAAATGCTTGGAGAAGGAGTTTCCTAACCTGTCTGTTGAGGTCTTGACCTCTAGAATCATAAAACTATTTACTAAAAATCCCTCTTTCATAAAGGTTGATCCATCTATAATAACCACTCATAGAAAGTGGGTAGATGACAATTATGTAGTTTCTCTAAGGAGCAATAATAAGTATGAATCAGATAGTTAGACTTTTGGCAACAACTTCTATCCAATCCTGTGCTAATATAGTGACCAAAATGGAGAACTTGATAATGCTAAGTAGAGTGAATTATGTATATATGGCTTCAAGTCAAAGTAAATTTGTTTTGTCTAACTCATCTATTGTTGTGAATCTCTCTAAATGTGAGAAGATACTGTGTTTCTTGTTTAAGAATAAGAAAGTATCTTATGGTAGCTCTTATAAAGATAAATAGTTCTTAGACTCTAGTACTTCTATACTTACTTTATCCTATTTGAGTCTGACTTTGTCAATACAACTTTAGATAATTATAGTTAAGTTGAGATTGCAAACTCAAAAGTACTATTATTGATGGTTGCTTCTAGTACTGTTCTAATTGAACATGAAATCTTGAATCCTGAGACAGGAACTATTAAAGTTACTGTGTTAAAACTATGGCCAGTATATTATGTCTCTGACATATAGATGTATCTTCTTTCTACTAGACAAATTCTCTAGTCTAGATTGAGAGTAAAAAGTAATAAAAGTGGCTTTACTTTTTACAATAAGTCTGGTCATACTATCCTATTAGCTACTTCTAATCTTTGAAGCAATATTCAGATTGTAAGAGCTTATATTCTGTTACATACCACTGATATCTGCACTCTCTCCACCCTCTTTTGGTGTAAATTACACTTCATTCCAATTAATCCAAGGACCAAACCCTATATTCCTCATCAATCTCATAGAGTTCTGAACAACAACTCCTGCAGTATCCAACAATTCAAAGTATGTATGACAAAAGAGTATTATTATATTTAAAAATGTTAGCTATTACATACCATTTCTTAGTCTGATAATTAACTTGGACTTATACCACACTTGTCTAAACTCTCTTTCAGAGCTCTCATTTTCTAAAAATATGATCATATGATGTATAGGCTAAATACAATGTTATCCATGCAGCATCACTTCTAGTCCCTATCTAATCTATAGTTACTAAGTATAGCTTCTATTTTTTCACCTTCTATGTTACATTTGTGGATACCCTCAGCAAGTGTAAATCACTCCTGATATATTTTTAAGCATAATATTCCTAATTCTGTAAGTTTTACAACAAGATACTTGGACTTTGAGATCTTGCATTGTTGTTTTGGATATGCATCTGACAAAGTCATGTATCATGTTCTTAACAATGTTGAAGATGTGAAGAAGATTCATTTCCCAACAAAAAAATGTATCTGTTATAGTTATACTTTTGGAAAGATATACTAATACAGTTTTCCTGAGAACTATGTTCACTCCAGTGAGCTTCTAGGATTAATTCACTTGGATCTTCTTGAGCTCTCCATTTTGTTTTATTCAAAGTACAAGTAGATAATTACATTTCTTGACAACTATTCCTTCCATTGCAACATTGCTTTCTTATGCAAAAAGATTGAAGCTGTAAAAGCAATTTTTTAGGATGTGGTCAAATATAACCTCCTATCCTATGAAAAGATTATATACTGATAATGAGAGAGAATATGTAACATCAGAATTACAATTTTTCCTCAAAGAGCAAGAGATTATCCATAAGGCTAGTACTTCATATGTACACTAACAAAATGGTTATGCTGAGTGATTAAACTGCATATTTCTTGAAAAGGCACAGTTAATGTGACTTACAGCATGCTTACCAGATTTCTGGTAAGAGTTTACTATTGCAGCTGCAACTCATATATACAATTGCACATCTGTTAGGCATCTCAAATAAAGAACATCTTAGGAAATCTTCTTGGATAATAGGTTCAAATCATCACACCTCTGTGTTTTTGGTTGTAGAGTATATGTGTACCTTCTTACTGAAGTTTGTGCTAATAAACTTGCACTATATTCTGAATTGATGATATTCATTGGATATAAGGATAATGGTTACTACTTTATATACTATACACAAGAAAATTTTATTTTCTGTTCTACATATGCCATCTTTGACAAGGAGTTCTTTTCTAAATGTACTGACTCTTATGCAAAAGAATATAAATTATATAATAAGTTATTAGACAAAATAAGTTCAGGAACAGAGTTATTAGTGCCTAGACCTTCTGATAAAGATAGACCTACTCCAATACTCATTCCATACATACCCATTTCTATCATTCAAAACAATCCTTCTCCTTATTCTCCTTTACTCTTTTTTTCTTATAAGTCTCTATCTTCCTTACCTTCTCCAGTGCCTAAAAAGCCCACAGTAGAAGTTAATGAGGTTAATAATGTTAACTCTAATGTTGAAATGCAACCTCTCAGACATCAATGACCCTTACAACCTGCTCTGCAAATACTATAAGAAGGTCCTAAACTGAGGAGATTTAAACATCAAACTTAGATACTCTTTAGAGAAGGAAATATCTATGGAAAATGAGAATATCTTACTAATATCCTGTATAATCTATGATAAAAACCAAGGAGGAGGTTTCCCAATTCCAATATAGTACATAATAGATATAAGAATGCCTATCAGAAGTCACAAAGAATATATAACTCATACAATAACATTGTTGAAATAAATGGGATTTTATATAATGTCCAGTGGGAAGGCTAATGTCTAATCATTGTTAATAATAATGGAGGTAGAATTAATACTCCACCTTCTGCAGGTAAATAAGCTAAGCCAGCTATCACTAACTATATGTCTTGCAAGAGAAGGGAGAGTAGAGAAAATTTGCTTTCTTTTAGTACAACATGCTTGTCCAATTTTGAAAAACCCTAGAGATATTGCTAAATTGCCAGTTAACATTCAAAAAAAGTAGCTTGAATTCCATCTTGAAGAACTGAAATTTGCTCAAAGACAGAAATATCTATAAAGTTGTAGACCTTTCTAAGAACCAGAAAGTAATTTAGAATTGCTGGATATACAATATTAAGTTTAATGGTCATTAAAGATTTCAACTTGTTGCAAAAGGATTTTCTCAAGTTGAAGGAATTGACTTTGACAAATTATTCTTACTAGTTGTCTGCTATGAGATGGCATGACTATTTCTGACTATTTCTACCCTTGAAAACTGGAATATCTATAGCATTGATGTAAAAACTACCTACTTATATAGTAATCTGGATGAGAAAATCTACATAGAGTAGCCCAAAGATTTCAGGCTATTTGGCAAAAAAAAGAAAGTCTAGTAATTCTACAAAGTATTGTATAGCCTTAAGCAAGCTAGTGTTGTGGCAACCACTTAGACACAATGTCCAATGATCTCACTAACGAGTAAACCTCAAAGAAGAAGTATAATGTGGGATTTCACAAGAGAACTCAACAAGGAGCCTCTTCTTAATTAAAGCCCTATTTATACAAATGTCTCATGGTCCATGCTACTAATAATTAGACCTGCCCTATTGTCCATGCTTCAACCTCATGCTCACCTCACTTTTTACTCAAGGCCACCATGCATACTTCATGTGCCCTGACATTATCTTCTAGATCCTTCCACCATGGTCTAGGCCTATGACATCACATCAGGTGAC
>Ga0157357_1001075_pt1 | contig 11548 bp, 11 predicted proteins | sample AttcapACBM1_FD_111485 | JGI IMG/M metagenome (GOLD analysis project Ga0157357, IMG submission 111485) | Fungus gardens microbial communities from leaf cutter ant in Botucatu, State of Sao Paulo, Brazil - Atta capiguara ACBM1 | ecosystem: Host-associated > Fungi > Mycelium > Unclassified ... | reverse complement strand
TGTGATGTATCCGGGAGTGTGATGGCGCCGATCAGCGCGTTTCAAAATGATTCGCAACGATAGCAATTTCAATTTGGACCATAAACGAGCTCTTGCGATCCTTCGCAAGGAATCTCTAGACATCTACAATCGCCTTCATTCCATCCAAGAGGATATTGGTTTTGTGAATTACGTCCACGAGTTTTATCCTGACTTTCCTTTCCTTCGTATGTCTGACATTTTGTTGCAAGAGACTTCTGATGTTCCCAACCCATATAGCCAACCTGCGGTGCGGTGCTTGGTATACCGATCCAGGCCTCGTCAGTTACCACTCGAGTTTTTGAAAGCAAAATTCATGAACGATAAAGTTTTAGGCAGATGAAACGCCTGCTTATTTCAAGTCTACCGATGGTCATACAGGTAATTGGGATTTCAACTTAAGGAGGGCAAATTTGCATCTTCTACCCCTTATCTCTCAGAAATCCGGGTGAGTTGACTCTCTGTCCAATGACCCAGCCAAACAGGTCGGACTAATCTTAGCGTAGGATAGTTCTAGTCGACTCGACACGAGCTGGAAAACGGATGCCAGATTCATTTTCCAAGACGGTGCCCATCTGGTGCACAGTTGTCAACCGTGCAATCTCCATGAGGCGAAGACAACGTGATTGGGGACCTGTCTCAGCTGAGTGGGATATACAACTGTATACGCCTCCCGGAGTTGTTAGTGCCCAAGAACACCATCAGATCACGGAGAAGCTCGATGATTGGGCAAATGCGTTGGCAGTAAGTTCCCGAATTATTTCACCAGATATAAGACAATTAGAATCTTTTTAGGCTTCCTCGTTTGAAATTGCATTAGATCTTACTGCACCGCTTCGATCTTTCTGGATCACACCTTCAACAACGACGTTTCCTGTGTTCAGTCCCAGCCCCTCATCATCCGACTTTCTCCCCATCATCTGTGTGTGTGCCTCTAAACAAGCTCAGATCAACACAGGTGGCTTTGCCTACATTCAAGGCTCAGGGGATGATCACGAACTCTGGAGCATGGTATGTCTTCGCGACAATCTCAGATACGAAACTGACGAGTCCTTAAAAAAAGGGCCTAACCCCGCATATATTCTGGAGGTATCGTGCTGAGTTAATCGCATCTCCTCGTGCCAGCTTGGAGGACTTGATCAAACACATCCTCTCCTTATCGCAAACCGAGTGTTCAGTCTCACCAGCCGCTGCGAATTTAGATAAATTCATATTTTCACCCATACCTGTTCACAGGGTTGGCGGCCGAATTCAGCTTGTTTCATTCTCACCCCCTGATCTGAACAGCCTCTTGTCATCATTACAATCAGAGACAATAGTCGACACAGCCTACGTCATCCTGGATTTATCTCTCCCACAAGCGTGCTCTAGCACTTGCATCATGGGTCCTACCCAGAATGTACTACACATTCTCTCACCATCCAAGGGCAAGGCCAAGCCTGACGCTCATTTTCTGCAATATGTCCTACCAGCGGCTATCCCCTTTATCAAAGCCAATTTATTTAGAGAACCACCCAGAACTGTTTACATCTTGGAAGGGTGTGGGAATGACTCTAGAACACTTTTGGATATGAGCGTAGGCCTGGCTGTCGTCGTCATTCAACTCTTCTTTGATCAAATGGGAGCATTGACACAGATGGACAAGAAGACTCAAGGTCAGGTCCAACTTTTCAGAGATGGCATGTGCTCAGATAGTAGTTTTTTTATAGCTGATAAACAAACCATTCGCTTACGCTTGCAATGGATTATTGAGAGTGTGCCTCGAGCGAATCCATCTCGTGCAATACTTAAACGTATCAATGAGTTCTTCCTCACGCCTTCATTGTACCTTAACCCTCAAGTTAAAATGGCACTGACAGACCAGTAAGCATATTTGACATTAAATTCAATCTTTCGTTATTGCTGTAGAGGTGACTGATGAACAAATAGATCGATATAGTATTTAAACTTTGACCTAGTGTATAGATACTTCCTTTAGTCCTCACTCTTGGAATGTACCCATCTCTACCCAACCACTGTGTTGTAGTCCTATTTAGATTAGAGATCTCGTGATTAGTATATATTACTTGTATGACTACACCTCAGTTGTCTGAAAGAATAATGGCACGTGATCAATAAAGGATGTCCCGAAAGACAATGTGAAAAGGCTACATCAGCCAAGTCGCCAAAGGCACAAAAACTTTGATCCTAACGGGATCAGCGTGATCTCGAGGAATGTCGGCAAACACATGAAGAATGCAGACCTTCATGAAATCGTGTATCGAGTGCCCTTTAAGGAGGTAACACCATCAGCAAGTCGGTTTGGGCTATGAGCAGTCCTGAACAGAACCATGTCCCACAACCCGTTAAGAACTGACGTCCGCTCGACGACGCACGAGTACCCCACTTCGTTCACGGAGCTACATCCCCGTTTCGCTTTTCAGGGCTACTGCTGAACTTGATTTGGACCGTCGGCGGTCAAAAAGCTCCCTGAACAACCGGTATTGTGCCAATGCTTGGAGAGGACTTGGCAAGAAAAGATGGGCGACATGGTGAATATTCAAAGGTAAAGGAAGGTACGTACATAAACCCGAGCGAAATTCCAGAATTTGTGTGGCTTTTAGGGGTCGGTAACCTTATGATAATATGTGATAACAGGAACTGTTTACTCACGACGATATGCGACGAGTTTCTGTCGAAAGAAAAAATTTACTCCCTGTTCATTCCGTTTTGCCTATTCAAGATCAGGACAATTCACAGAGCGACAACGAATGAATCGGTGGCTGTACAATATGTTTAGCCAGCTAGCCACGAGAACTGGAGATGATCTTGCTCACAATCCACTCTTCTGGTACTTCACGAATCCGATCCATATCCTCCAAGTAGTGCAAGTATTGCAATTGTCGCCCAACCTGAAGTATAGCCAAGACCGTAGCCATTATCACCAGCCGGAATACAACAGGTCAGACATAAGACGGATACTCAGACCGCCTAGAATTCCGAGTGAGACCATCCTCGTCAACTTGCCAATGTCAAAATAAATCCAACAACGAAGGATACAAAGCAGAGCAGCTCAAGCAATAAATGTAATATTCCCTCTACGCCCATGATGTTGACGAACGACGTCCATGGTGAGAAAATTACTGGTCAGGAGATCAAGGGGGGAAACCCATCCCTGTCATCAAACGTAATCCTTTAAAGCCGGCAAGAGAAAATGGAACGCCAGCGGCTAGAACATGGGGTGTCCAAATCACCGCTGGAGTGTTGAAGCCCTGGTTGCTGCCGTTGACCGAGGGCCCTTGGAGCACCGGTTGCAGAGTATCCGGGTGACTGCGATGAACTTACCGGAAAGCGTATCGTTTCTAAGTATATGGCGGTCTCGGGATTGAAAATAGGTCATTTTTAGAGGGAATTTTTCGCAAGAGTCTGCAACTACTGAAGTAGACGTGAAAAGCAAGCATAGGAGGACGAGCTGCAAGGTCAAAGCTCGTATCCACGTGAATGGTGTGGCGGAAGAAGAAAATAGGACCCAAGGGTTGTAAGAGGTCAAAGTCACAGGTACTGAAAAAAAGAAACGAAAGATAAAGAGTGAATACCTCGCCGTGGGCAAATCTTAATTTAAGGCATCCGTTGTTGTGGTAACAACGACGATTGCCCACAGGTACAACCTCAGCCCAATAGAGTGATGACCAGAATAGGATTGATGCCATTGTAATTCTCTCGCTCAAAAGTCATGAATTACTTGTTGCCCTGCAAATGGTTTCGAGTTAAAGCAGAGCAGCGTTCCGGCTGAATCCCCGAGACTACGGGATAATGACACAAAGCGCGAGTCAAGATTCAACGCCATTAAAGAACCTACAAGATAAGAAGTCAGTCATATGGACCAAACAAGTCTCCAGCGGAAAACCGAATGCTCAGTGCTGCACTAGGCAGACTAATAGTAAGATCTCATTCTCCACAGACACAGACAGAGATGCAGTTCAACACCACCGCAGCACAGTCAATCCAACATGACAATGAACCTGATTGTATGCACGAAACCACACTTATGGGCATGGGCCTCAAGCCCAAATGCTTTGATCATGCACGTAACAATGCACCGCTCGCCTCAAAGGAATGAACCACGTCTGGAGACCACCCAGGACAGAATGAGAATACAAGAAGTGTACTGTCTAGGCTCAGCTTGAAGCGGCCTCGGTTGTAGCAATCCGAGTTGGATATGCGACTCTGCCTTTACTGCGAGATCGGAAAACTTTGGACCATCGCAGCCCAGACATTTCAATGAGTCAGTGATGTAAGTCCAGCCTTACAATGAACCAGCTTGTGCTTGGAATGGTCCATCGGGTATACAGACTCGTCATCGGTTCACTGTGCTGTTGGAAGGACGGCCAGAGCAGGTTGGGAGCTCCCATGCCAGTGGAATCGACCCTTTTACTAAAACATCTTTGCATTCACTGTGATAGAAATAGCGAATTCTCACCTCGTATATCCTGGATGGAGTTATCGTAAGAATCAAGGCGCGCCCTTCCAAGGTTGTCTATGTGAGATGCGTGGGAACATTTATATAAGCTAGAAAACGTGTGCGGCATCAAGCATCAGAAACAATTCTGGTTTACACTGCGGCCATGAATATTTTCCGATTCCTTGGTGAGTTGGATGCTGATTTACTCGTAGTATTACTTTGATACCGCCAGTCAAGGCGACTTGTCACATTTGGCTTCAATATTCATATTGTTGCATAAAATCCAGACAACCCGCTCCTGTCGAGGTGAGCTTGTATCCCGCTATACCTCTGTTTATTGCCTGAGTACAATATCTGAACTTCAGGCATCTCATTCAAGACACAGGCACTCTATGTTCTCGTTTTCATAACACGATACCTGGACCTCTTTTACCGCTATGTCTCCCTGTACAACTCCGTCATGAAGCTATTTTTCATCGCGAGCACCTGCTACACCCTATACCTTATGAAGTATCAATACCGGTTAGTTTACGTTCCCGCTTCCCCATTCCTAATTGCCGCTAATCTCGTCTGCCCCCCAAAAGTCCGACAAATGATCCAGCCATTGATACCTTCAAAATCGAATATCTCGTCGGCCCGTGCTTTATACTCTCCCTCATCTTCAACTACCAGTTCTCCTTCGCCGAGATTCTGTGGTCGTTTTCTATTTTCCTCGAATCTGTCGCTATTCTACCTCAACTCTTCATGCTTCAACGGACAGGGGAGGCAGAGACAATTACAACGCACTATTTGGCCGCGCTTGGTGTCTACAGAGCCCTCTATATTCCCAATTGGATCTACCGGTACGCAGATATCGCGTTCCAGAGTACTACAATTCTGATTCTTCATCATGTGTCGCCTATTCTAGTTACTTCTCAGAAGGAACTGTTGACCCCATTGCGGTTACCGCTGGTGTTGTCCAGATAGGGCTGTATGTCGACTTCTTTTATGTATACTTTGGAAAGTATGTCTCTCTCTTGTCGATCACTTACTGTCGATATTAATTCCATTCTATCAGAGTATTGCAAGGGCAGAAGTTCGAGCTGCCCGCGTGAGTTATGAGATGTCTGTCGGTGTATTCTTGTATTTCTGGTCCTTAGAGAAATATCATTCTGAAGTATCCAACGCAAGTTTTCAGGAGTGTTGAGAAGCTGGTCGAGCTACAGCAACTGGAACTTTCCCTCACGCTTGGACAAATATCGTGTTAAAACGGCAAATTATTGTACTACGTTCATGCCCTCCATAGTGAGACAACTGCAAAAGCTAAAAAGGTTCGAACTGTCTCACAACCTTCCTAAAACTTCCTGGACCTTGAAGAAGGTACAAAAGGTCTAGCTATGTGTGAGGATATCTGTTTTCACATCTGCTCTCTCCACACATCCACTTTTCTGGAACAAGGAGCTCTAACAGCAGCCTTAGTGTCAGAATACACAAGTGTAGACTTAGACGTTTTTACCTTTTTCTCTTTTATTTCTTCTTTTACCTTCTTATGGTTTAGTCTTTCTCTTTTCCTTATTCAGAGTTAGCCAAGGGGGTGATGTAATGTCATTAAGTCTTTTTTTTTCTTAAATCAACAAATTGTTACACGGGACGCGGTGGTAGACCGTGATAGCTACAACATAACTACTTAAATAAAAAAGAGAAGAAAAAGGAAAAGGAAAATAAAAAGAAGAGAAAGTATACTCAGCAATGCTATACTACACTAAGTAGAAGAAAATATTGTTAAGTAATTCCTTCATGGAAAGAGAAAGCTCCTGGATTAAACTCAAAATTTAGTAACAACTCCCTATTGGGATTCCAGTAATTGTTAAACCTCCTGCAATTATGAAAGATATGGTTCCTGGATTTGATTGGATATTCTCTGTACAGACAAGCAAAAGGCTCTCTTGGAAAGAACCTAAGATGATACTCTCCTATAGGAGCATGATTTGTGATAGCTCTTGTCACTCTGGCACATAGCATATTGGAATGTCCAATTAATTTTAGCCATGTACCACCTTTGGAATAAGTAGGTTTGGCTGGGAGGTCATCAATGTCAATGAGGTCAAGGGACTTTTTTTCTTTATAGTCTGATGCTTGAAATATCATCTACCATTGCTGTAAGATGGAGTTGCATTCTTCCTTCTTGCTGAAATCCCATAAAGATTTGCATGGGAAGACAAGATCAATTTTGAACTGTTTAGTTTCTTCATCAGCTGTTGAGTGAAGGGGCCATTTGGCACTGCTGGGATAATTCCAGAAGGTGATAGAACTGCTGGAGCTTTTGCTGAAGAAGGCTCTGAGATTTATGGATACAGCAATTGAATGCAATTGGTATAAGTGATAGGACAAATCAAAAATGCATCTTGCAGCATGTAAAGCATCAGTTTGTCATATCCCAAACTTCAAAACATGTCCAAGACATGTTTGACTTCAATACAACATCAAATACCCATGGTTATTTGGCCACATTTGTGCCCAAAACTCCATTGGTGGTTTGGTACTTTATAATGGACTTAATTCCATCAAAATTCCATGGTTATTTTGCTTTATTTGAGTCAAAATCCACAGTCATATTCATCTGTATTCATTGTCTAATTATCTTCTTAGTGTTTCACTAATGAAACACTTGCTCAGAGATCTGTTTTAGTTACTTCTTTTGTTATATTATATATTTAAGGCTGATGACCACTTTGTAATAGCTAGCCTAATAATCAACTAAAGTTGACACTAAATCTCTGGTGTCAATGGCAACACACTTTACTCCTCTCCTTATTACTCCTTACAAGACCATCCTCTGAAATTGCAACCATGCAGCTCATAGAAGGCACAACACATAAGTTGAGGCCAAGGTTATTTTGACAAGTCTACATCACTAAGCTCATCACATGGAGTTTCTACAATCTGTGCATGTCCAAGCCAACTCTACAGATTTTTATCTTCAAGTTTGAACTGTGCCTAACACAGTTATAACACTGATTTTTTTGATATTTTGGGATTCTACAGCTTGGTTTATACCACATCTAATCAAAAACAATTCTACTTCAGTGGACATGAAGTTTACAGTGTGATGAATTGTCTTCTTCAATGTGTTTTAACTAGATATGATATGAGATATAGAAGTAGTGATATTATTCTTGACACTAGCATTGGCAACAACAATAATAATGTTCAGATTGATTGCAGATTTCTCAAGGATGTTATCAAGTGACTGGAGGTGAGCTTTCATTGTTTCAGGATTATGACAATCTACTGAATGAAAGGAGAAATGATTAAGGAAATTATCTACTAGACAAAACCCTAGCAATAGTTCTTGATGAAGTCTGTTGGACAATGTGTGGACTTCATTTAAACAATTGAACTCTTTATTTTGAGGTGTTGTTTTTCTGTTAAGTTGTCCATTAAAAGATGATAAGATTTCATCTTCTTTAAATATTGGTTATCCAAGAGGGAGTTAATTACATATTGTTTAGGCAAAAATATAACTCTCAAATAATGTTTACTGCTGATCTTGTCGAAATAGAGATAGATGGGAATGAGGCCAGCAATATCTTTGATGCTCCATGAATGAGACATTCAAAAAGCACCAGTAATCCAAATAGCTACTCTTTATTGCATTTTCTTGAGCTTTTTGAGAGAATGGAAAAGTGTCACTCCTTTAAAATACTATGATTGGAAGTTATAAACAGTGATAGACATAATGTATATCCTGTAAAGAAGGTATTTGTGTGAAGACAATAATCCTCTTGTAGAGTTACCCAACATCTTCATACTCTTAATAGTAGAGAGGGCCTTGTTGGCATAAAGTGAATATGTTGTCAGAATGGGAGTTTTCTATCAAAAAGGAATTCAAGATACATTCATTTATCTTTAAGTTGTAAGAGAGGGCTACCTAATGGTTTCAGATCCAGGAAAGGAGAGTTTAAGTTTTTGGTGGATCTAGAAAAATGAAAGATGTCTGATTTGTTGTGAGGCTAAATTGATCAAAGAGAGAAGTAATAATACTATAACTATAGAAAAGGTTAGTATCTAATTTTTCAAAGTTTTTTCCTGAGAAATGAGAAGACCATCATCAACAAATAAGAGAGTAGAAATAGAAATAGGAGATCAAAGGTTTCAGGTTCTTTTATTGAAAATATGGAAAATAAAAGCAATATATAAGGCAGATAAAATAGAAGATAGTGTGGACTCTTAGCCCATGCCTACATCAGCCCTGAAAGAAGGAGAGATGAAGTTGTTCCAGACATATTGGGGTTTTCTATTGATTAAATAATTAGAAAAGAACAAAGAGATTTTTTTGTTGAATCTAGCTTTGTTGAAAATCATTAGAAGAAGCTGATGATTGAGTGATGGAAAGAACTGAGAGATATCAAAAGCAAAAGTGCTCATACTGAAACTTTTGACCCATCCAGTATGAATAAGATGGGTTAGGTATAAATCTGTGTTTACAGTAGAGTGGTATTTCAGTCCTCCTAATTGATTTGGGTGAATGAAATTATTAGTGATTGATTGAACTTGAATTCTCTTGCTAATGACTTTCTCAGTGAGTTTTCCAAAATTATTGAGGAGAACTATAGAATAAAACATTTTTGGTAAGTTATAAGCTGGTTTGTTAGGTTTAGGAATAATAATTGATATCAAATTCTTGAAATGTAATAGCCAAAAACCAAAATTGATGTATGTATTAGCTATATTGATGAAATTATTGATACATTTGTCATTTATTGCTAGAATTTTGAGATGATGCCATGAAATGTAATTAGATCCCTAGAGTGGATAAACTGTTATAATTTTTTATAGCATTAGTGAATTTTACTTTAAAAAATAGTAGCCACTTGGAAGGTAATTTTGATAGGATCTCATCTAATAATTATATGTTTATATTTTGAATTAAATCACCTCTATAGCTAGAAGCTTGCATTTTTCTGACCCAGTTCATTAGATTTCAAGGTCTTTTGTTTTTTGAAGCAATTTCTTGAATCTTATTATTGAAAAAAAGATGTTTGATTCTTTTGATTGTTTCCTTAAACTTCTTCCAGTCTGGACTTGACTTGGATGCTCTATATATAGTTAGATCTCTACTACATTCCTCATTCCACTATGCTTTAAAACATTTAGTAATTTTAACACATTTAGAATACTTATTCAAAAGGTTATCCAAAATTGTTGCAAATTTTTGTACTACTATTTTGAGAGATTTGCAATCTGGGATATCAGAGATATTGATGTTACTAAATTTGTTCTTTAGTTCAGTAACAAATAGTTCTTTTTCTTTACTATTTTTGATAATAGTTCTTTGCTTTGTCTAGATAAATTCTTCATTTAAGATAATATCCACTATTAAGAGAGCATAATTAGATAGGCTTTGTAAATTGGGCAAAATAGAATAATTGTTAAATTCTTTGGAGTTAGCTTGAAGAAATATTAGATCAATTCCCAAGTTTGAGTTGTTAGGATTGTCAGTATACTGTATGGAAAATTGGTTGATTAGAGTGGATAGCTTAAGGTTAAATAAATCTGCTATTTTCTTAAGTATGTTGGTATGAAGAGAGTGATGAGAATATAAAGGATCCCAATCATTGTCTTTGATGTTGAAGTCTACTGTCATAATAAGAATATTATTTAGATTAACCTCAATATTCTTTAGATATTTTAAGACCAACTATTGATCATCAGAGTAGATATTAATAATGAAACAAATAATGTCCTGATTAAAGAATAAAATGAGATTAATATCTCAATAATTAAATATATCCTTTCTCAGTGAAAAGCAGAGTTGAGAGTGTCTTATGCTGATATAAGTGATAACTCTTGGGTAATCATTATTGTTGGCTGATTGGTTTGAGAAAGTAATCTACAAGGGGTGGTGAGGAGCACCAACAATTATTTTCCCTTCCTCCAAAGATGAACTAGGGATAGAACATATAATAGACTATAAGGGCTCTTGAATAAAGATGATGTTGAAATTAATGTTATTTTTGAGAATGAGGTTCATGAGGAGTCAGTTCTTGTGAACATTCTGTGAAAAGATTCTTAAGTTGTGCAAAATCATTGCTTCAACCTACTTATGCTTGAGCAAATTGAGTTAGCTTAGATTTCTCTAAGCTTTTGAGACTTCTTATTATGCCAATTATGATTAAATCTGTGCTTCCAAAAGGGATAGTTGTTACTGTCTACCTAATGGTTACCCTTGCAATTAACACATTGAAGGAATATATACAAGGTTTGTCTTTCAGAGTCTTAAGTCAAGAAGGGTTTGTCTTAAAATTAGCTTTGCAGCACCAAGTCAGGTTGTAGTAGTTTTCAATTTTATATGGGCCATTACATTTTTGACACTTGAGACTATGGATTTGGTATGCAAATATAGTGTGTCCCCATTTCCAACAGTTTTTATATTAGAGGATACTAAAATTCATATTGGTTTTATAGATTATAGCTATGTGGCTTCTAATATTGAAGCATCTATTTATCAGCACTTTCATATTCAAGCCACTTTGGGAGTTCTAAATGTCAATTCATATGACTACTATATCTAATTTGGGTGATGCTTTAATGATGTATAGTTTGGAGGTAAGCACAAGTCATTGAATATATATGTCAATTGGAGGAGATGTAGGCTTATGATGTTATTATAATCAACATTATTCAATTTTTTTACATACTTCTCAATAATGTTCAAATCAGAAGCAGAGGCTACATTGTTTGTTGTGATGAGAATACCTTTGTTATCAGTATAGATAAAATCTATTGAGGTAGTAAATTTGACTCTCTTCAAGAGTCTATTGATATTTGTTGTATGAGCATTGGCCTTAGCTATTACTCTTTTGGAATTATTGGATCCCATAGAAACTATGATTTGTTTTCAGGATGGTTCTTTCATAGTCATATTGATTTTTGGTTTGTCTTTTTTAACCAAGTTGTTTATGATCTTTTGAATTTCTAAGACTTTGTTTGCCAATAGTTTAGAGATTGCATCTTTGATTTTTATGATGTCATTGATGTCTTCTTTGAAAGCTTGTATATAAGAAGGCTTCTTATCCTTAGAAGACAAGGTGAATTAATTAATTTTGA
>Ga0157357_1001074_pt1 | contig 11549 bp, 8 predicted proteins | sample AttcapACBM1_FD_111485 | JGI IMG/M metagenome (GOLD analysis project Ga0157357, IMG submission 111485) | Fungus gardens microbial communities from leaf cutter ant in Botucatu, State of Sao Paulo, Brazil - Atta capiguara ACBM1 | ecosystem: Host-associated > Fungi > Mycelium > Unclassified ... | reverse complement strand
TTTGCCTAAGTTGTAACCTGAGCTAAGCCTAAGATTATAACATTTTGTAAAGTGTCACCAGGCTCATCTTGCAAAAGAGGTGCAGTGAAGAAGAAAGTTTACAGACAAAATGATTATGGTGGAAACCACAGACAGACAAGATGGCAGGATAAAGCCCAGATGCTATTAAAGCATTAGAAGAGATATTGAGATCACTAAGGATCACTAAAGACAACATATCAAACAAGAGCACTAAACCAGCAATACCAGAGACAGAAGAAATGTTGACAGCACCAGCATGAGCAGGATACAATGAGAACATACAGACAATAACATCAAAGAGCATGGTCCCAGACCCAGGATGGTTTGATGGGGATAGAATAAAATTCGAAGACTAGTAGAGGGAAATCCAATTATTTCTCAAGAGCAATAAAGTAGTTGTAATAGATGACAAGATCACTGCAGTGTTAGCCTAACTTAGAGGGGGCATAGCAGAAATTTATGCACAAAAAAAGATCAATGAATTAAAAGATAAAGAAGACACTCAAGATTGGGAGGAATTTGTTAAAGAAATCAAAACAGCATTTAGTAACAAAAGTAAAGCAGCAAACACAGAATGGAAGATTGAAACATTCCAACAGGGCAAGAAGCATATTCCCAACTTTATGATCAAATTTGACATATTAGCTATAAAAGCAGAAACCAATGACATGCATGCAATATTTCTGCTTAAAAAGAATGTTTGAGCAGATATCATCAAGACCATACTAGGATATCCACCAATGGCAGTACCTAATATACTTAAAGAGTGGAAGATAGCGATTACTTCAGTGGGACAGGGATATGAATCCACAGAAAGTTAACACAACTATAAAACAGGAACAGAAATAACATTTGGAGAACAAGAGGCACCCATGGATATTGAGAAAGACAATTTTAAAGACAGAAAACCAAAGTGTTTCAATTGCAACATATATAGATATATAGCAAAGAAATGCAGGAGGCCCAAGAAAGACAAAGAAATGAGGAGATGTTACAAATGCAACAAAGTAGAACACCTGGTAAAGGATTGCAAGTCAGGACAAAAGATGAAGATCTGAAGGAGCTAAGAAAACTTAGATGAAGAAGATAATGACAAGAAGGAGGGTTTTGCCAAAGGTTTGGAGTAGGTATAATATAATGAACCTTTGTATATAGTAATTCCCAAAATCAATATATTATTCTGAATAGACAAAACAACAAAAGCAAGGAAATTAAATGTGCACACCAATATCAAGACAAAGAATGGAAACAAATTGAAACTACAAGCATTGGTAGATTCCAGATGTACTCATACTGGGATTGACAAACAACTAGTTAAAGAGAAAAGAATCAGAACAGAACCTATGGACAGATCATTTGAAGTATTCAATGCAGATGGGACAAAGAATGGAGAAGTTATGTGATTTGTACCACTAGAAGTGAAAATCAACAAACATAAAGAACAAATTGATACAGCAGTCATGGATTTAAACAGCACAGACATGTTTCCAGGATATGACTGGTTGGTAAAACACAACCCAGAAGTAGACTGGAACAAAGAAACAATACAGTTTACAAGGTATCCAAGGACATGTAAATCAAAACATTAGAATATATCATTCTCATCCAAATACCAAAGGACACAGACAATAGATAACAATGACAAAGGACAGCAAGAAATAGGAAAGGAGCCAGATCTAACCAACCCAAAGAACCTTCCAGATTATATTCAACCTTTTACACACTTTTTCAATAAGAAGAAATTTGAAAAGTTACTGGAGAGACGAGAATGGGATCATGAAATCAACTTGACAGAAGAGGTACCTAGAGAACTTAATGTGAAGGCCTATGCTATGACCATAAAAAAAAGAAGTATTAAACAAATGGCTGGATGAACAATTGGATGCAGGGTTAATCAAGGAATTTAAGTCAAGATATGTAGTACCTTGCTTTTATATTCCAAAGAAAGATGGATCTCTATAATTAGTCCAAGATTATCAGAAGCTAAACCAGATTACTATCAAGGACAAAACACTACTACCATTAATCAGAGAAGTCATCAACAAGTTAAAAGAAGCCAGATACTTCAACAAATTGGACTTGATTTTGGGATATAACAATGTATGAATAAAAGAGGGAGATGAATGGAAAGTAGCCTTTTTGACAAATAAAGGACTATTCAAACCTCAAGTGATGTACTTTGGACTCTGCAATTTCCCAGGAACATTTCAACAAATGATGAACAGTATATTCTGAGAGCTATTATATAAAGGAATATTAGCCAATTATATGGATGCCTTCATAATACCAGCAAAGAATATGAAGGAACTGGAAGAAAGGATAACCTGATTTCTCAAAATTGCAGAGAAACACAATCTTTGTTTCAAATAGTCAAAATATTATTTCAATATAGAGAAAATACCAATTCTGGGAGTAGTTGTTGAAAGAGGACAAGTACAAATGAAAGCTGACAAAGTTAAAGCCATCAAGGAATGGAAAACGCCCACCAAGATAAAGGAAGTGGAAAGTTTTCTAGAATTCACAAATTTCTATAAACAGTTTATCAAGAACTTCAGTCATATGGCAAAACTACTCAATGAACTAAAAGGCAAGAAGGAGTGAAAATGGGGAGAAGAATAACAAGAAGTATTTGAAGAACTAAAGGAGAAGATAACAAGTCAACTAGTTCTTGCTTTTTCAAAGAGAGAAGGAAAATTCAGAGTGGAAACCGATGCATTAGGACATGCAATAGGAGGAGTTCTATTACAAGAACAAGAAGGCAAATGGAAACCTATTGCATTCTTGTCAAGAACAATGTAACCAGCAGAACAAAACTACAAAATATACAACAAAGAATTACTTGCAATAGTAGAAGCCATTACAAAATGGAGACAATATTTGTTGGACACCACAGAGAAATTTGAAGTCTGGATGGATCATGAAAATCTCAAATATTTCCAGGAACTACACAAACTCAATAGAAGACAAGCTAGATGGTATTTGAAATTATAAGATTATGATTTCATACTATGGCATATTTCTAGAAAGACAAACACAAAAGCCAATGTTCTATCAAGAAAAGATCACATTGACACCACAGGAGACAACAAAGATGTACAAATGCTCAAGGATGAAGTATGGACAAGAAGATAGATAACAGCGGAGATAAAGATGATATGAAGAAACCAAGTGGTAGAAAAAATCACTTTATTGGAAGAAATACGATAAAATGGAACAAAAGAACAAGAAGTGCACAGAGAACTGGAGAAGGAAGATGGACAATCATGGGAAGAGAATGGAATCGTCTATGTGGATGGATGAATTTATGTGCCAAATAGCCAAAGAATCAAGAAAAGAATACTGAGAGAAAACCATGAACTGGTGGATGTAGAACATCTGGGATAACAACAGATGATGGAACTCATCAAGAGGATTTACTGGTGGCCAAATAATCAAGAACGATATCAAAAAATATGTTCAAGGATGTTTCAAATGCTAACAAAATAAAGTACAACATATAAAGAAAGCTGGAGAACTACACCTCTTGAATACACCAGAAGGACCATGGAAGGAGATCAGCATTGACGTTATTGGCCCATTACCAAAATCCAATGAAAAGAACGCCATCATAGTTATTGTGGACTGATTTACAAAGATGATTTGACTTAAAGCAATAATGATAAATGTGTTATTGGAAGAGATTGCAAAGATTTACCAAGATGAAATATAGAAATTACATGGGATTCCAAGAGCTATTCTCAGTTATAGAGGACCTTAATTTACATCAAGGTTTATGGAAGATCTTACAAAAGCATTAGAAACAAAACAAATGCTATCAACTGCATATCACCCTCAAATGGATAGACAGACGGAGCAAATCAACCAAGAGATTGGTACCTTCTTGAGACACTATGTCAACTACCAACAAGACAACTGAATGGAATGGCTAGTAGCAGCAGAATTCTAATATAATGACAAGAAACATGCAGCAACAAGACATACCCCATTTGAACTTAACTTTGGATGACATCCATGGAAAGGAGACTTAACTGTGCAGACAGAATTTCCAAAGCTAGAAGACTTCTTGATTGATTTACAAAAAAGTTGGGAAGAAGCAACCAAAGCAATGGATATGGCCAAAGAAATGATGAAGAGACAATTTGACAAGAAAAGGTAAAATCCACAAGGACTGAAGGAAGGAGATGATGTATGGTTGGAAGCCAAAAACATCTATTTGAATAGACTCTCAAAGAAGCTAGACTAGAAGTGATACAGACCTTTTAGAATTCTAAAAGCAATTGGTCAAGGAGCATTTTAGCTTAAACTTCCAGAAGGATGGATGATCTATGATGTGTTCAATGAAGACCTATTAACATGATGCAAAGAACCACAGTATAAGGGTCAACATGTGGAACTGGTACCACTACCAGATATTATCAATGAGAAAGAAGAGTATGAAGTGGAAGAAATCAGAAAGCATCAAAAGAAGGGATAGAGAACTCAATATCTGGTATATTAGAAAGGTTATGGGAATGAGCATGACCAATGGATTGTGGAAATAGGGTTGCCTTATGCAAAATGAGCGATTGAAGACTATTAGACAAGAATTTTGAGTTGAAATCTATAAAAGAGGAGGGTAAAATCCCACTTTGGACAGTTCAAACCATCTACTTGAACTTCAAAACACAAATGTCTCAGATCAACAACAACAACAACTACATTACTACAATTACCTCTCCAAACCCATACATTACCAGAAAGCTCAACAATATGGATGAAGCTAAGATGATGAAGAATAAAAGGAATGACTGAATGAAGACATACTACAAAATGCTGAAAGGTCTAGAAGCAATGATTGATGTACAGAAACAAATCAAAGATATGACAAAGATAGCAGCAGAAGCCAATATGACGATTACAGAGATGGAAGATTCAATTCTGAAAGCTAGTATCAACAATCAAGTCATCAACACAATGAATATCACTGGTGTATCAGAAGATCTACAATATCTGATTCAAAGCAACATGGAGAATTGAGTGTTTCAAATTCAATGAATGCTAGCAGATGAACTGGATGCATACAAAGGAAGAGGAAATAAATATGTAGACAACAACATTTAGGAGATACAGAAGCTATATAAAGAAGAAGGAATAAAGAGAGAGGAAGGAAGAATAGAAGACAAAGAAGTAATATTAATCAAGCCCTATGAGATCTCTAAATTGGCATCTTCATCATTTCAAGCAAGTTTTATAACTGATGAAGTCAAAAACCTCCTCAAGTACATGAAATTTGTTTGAGCACCAACATAGACGAGAATTTTATGACTACCTCTACATTACCAATCCCTCAAATCCAGAGGTGAACAGAATCTTGAATTCTAGAAGGAAGTCACAACAGCCTTTGTGAATCTAAAATATAATACTAAAACAACAAGAAACAGTTATCCAATCATAATGTTTCAAGAAGGTCTACCTCATGAACCATACTTCATTGCAACAGACAACAGAAGACAAGTAATTATTGGTCCTAACAAGAAAACAGTAGCCACATATGTGGTAGGAGAATTGAAAGTTCTGGTCTAAATTCATAAGAATATAAATGCTAAAAATAGGAGTATTGTTACAATTGACACCTCTTGGATACAGTATAGATTAGAGTCAAGGGCAATGACAACATGATTGGCTGTGCCATAAGTATCTTAGTCAGCACCTCATATAGTAGGTGTAATGTCCTTGCTTTAACCTCATATATTATGACTTGTTTATATTGTGTACTATGGACATTTTTCTCATGGGCTCTTTGTATATATAGCATAGATACTGTATTGTATCCTTACACTTTACCAATTGATTATTTTCTACATCTTTCTTAAGTCTTTATCTAGGTTATAACCTGAGCCAAGCCTAAGGTCATAACATCAACGGTAACATACCAAATTAGCACTCACTCCCATCTCAAACTTCTTCCTATCATCTGAAGTTGTGACCATGCAGCAGACAGACAGCGCAGCACATAAGCTGAAGCCAAGGTCATTCTACAAGTCTGTACAACTCTGAGTTCATTTTGTGGACTTCCATCCCAGTATGAACTGTGCCTGACAAGGAGTATATATAAGAAAGTAAATATTATTTGTTCTAATATATAAATGTGATCATATTAGAATATAACAGATACAAGACTTCTATAGAAGGTTATAAGTAATAAAATATTCTAGTTTATTTCCAACTTCATAAAGAAACTTTGCAACTAATTAGAAATCAAGTAAAACTCTTCAACAACCTACTTGTTATGATATGTATTATATTCCATTTTCTAACCTTATCTATTCTAATTCATAAATAACCACTTATCTTTATCTACACTCTCTGATCTCTTCTAGTATAGATCAAGACTGCCTATTCCATTTCTAATATTAATATTCTTGCTAGTCTAAGATAACTCTAGAGAACTCTATTCCTTGATATCTGAAGATTACTAGTAATCAAAGTAACTCACTGAGCAGTCATATTTCAGATAGTTCTTCTAAGTATACTAACTAGTATATAATCTAGTAGTTTACACTGTAGTAGTCATTCTGGAAATCAATTAAAACTAGCACACCTATTAGTAATAATATATCTTGCTACCTTTCAGTAGTTTTCCACTCTTTAAGTCTCCAGTTCCTAATCTAAAAATATGCAACCTATGTAACTCATAAAGATACAGCACATAAGCTAAAGCTAAAGTGTCAGAGTTAAAGATAGTGGACTCTAATTATTTTACTGTTTCATTTTTATTTTTACTTTTACTTTTACTTTTATTCCTTATTATTCTAGAACTGAGAATTAGTAATTAGTATAATATTATAGATCACATGATCACATGTCACAGAAAGTTCTAGAATGATGATATCATACTATGTGTTCTCCATATATTGATCTTATAATATATATATGTCTCTTTAAAATAGGCTAGGATAGTATAGTATGAACTATAAGCCAAAAGGTATATATAAGATAGATACACTGTGCTTAGAAACTCTATTGAGTTCTCTTGTGATTAACCCAATCCAAGTCTTTCTTGTAACTTAACACTAGTTATAAGATTTATAATATAAAAGTCATTCTGATTTATCTTCTGTGTTTTTAAATAATATATGTGTACTTAGTCTCTGGACTTCTGAGATACATTTCCAGATCTCAGATAATGAGGTGTAAACTTTGTCTAACCATACACTTGAATCCTTATATTTCATTTTGATTTCTATCTATTTTTCTTGATTTGATTTTGTTTTTTCTTTTCTTTTCTTTTATTTCTTGGACAATAAAAAGAGATGTGACCATGGTCATATGACATATCACATGACATTATGTTATAGACTTCAAACATTGTGAAAAGAACTAGAAGGAATAATATCAAAATATATGTTTATAGCATGTTAACCTTATGATATACTTATAGATGATATACAAATTTTAGGATAGGGTTATTTATTGCTAGCACAGACCATGTATCCATAATATAAATAGAGGAACAATATATTAGAGACTTCTTGTTGAGTTCTCTTGTAATTTCCATAAGATTCTTACCTATAAGACTACTTAGTATACTATTGACTATCTCAGTTAGTAGTTGCCACAACATTACTTACTGCTTCTAAACAGATAGCTAGATAAAGATTTAATCAAAAAATATCTTCAACTATATATATTAGTTATTAACAAGATAACTAGATAAAATAGCTTTCAATAGCTAAATTTGTATATAATAATAGACAATACTTAAGCATAGATAAGTCTTCATTTTTTGTAAACCTAGGAAGGCATCCTAACATCTACAGAGAAGAGAAGAGTGTTACAACTCAAAGACCTTAAGGTTGGCCAACCTTGTATAAAATTTATACAAGAAAACTTGATAGAAAACTCTGTACAAGATTATCTACCTTATATACTTTAAACTGATGGTCTGTGCTATCCTAAAATTAGCCTACTCTAAATGACCATGTGTCTGCCTTAAGGTCAACATGTACATATCATGTTGTATAATATTATTCTTTCCAGGACCTTTTATAACTTTCTATCACAAAATAAACTACTTATTTATTTGTGATATCTGAACCTTAGGTGCACTCTTAGAGGTTTAGGAGTGATTCAGAAGTTCAATAATGATGACAATGATGATTAATATCAATACAGATAATAAAGAATAAAGATTAATAAAAATTGATGTTGTTAAGTCTGAGGTCTAGTTCTTAGATACAAAGATATATATATAAATGAGTGATAGTCTATGCACAAGCTGTTGCCATCACATAATCAAAACTTGTACTTTATGGAAGCTGTTATCTGTTATAGTAGCTGTCAGGCTAATTTTAGAAGATAACTAATTATGTTACTATATTGATATGCTTGTATCTCTATGAATACTTATTGCTATGAGATATATTATATATTATTGGAAATGGTTTGATGAGCATTTTCCAATACAAGTTCAATCATACAAATCTATCTAGTCATTCATAAGATGTTAGCAAACAAAGCTTTTATAGTTACTAATAGCTTGATATCTCAATTGTTTGTTGTTGCTTTTGTACATCCTACATGTATGCAGATAGCCCTCATTTGGGGCTTTTTAGTGCAACTTAGTTTGTGAAAATTAGTCTACTAGTTGGAAAAATACAAGCTAAATAAAGTTTGTGACATTTTTATATCATATGTGATTATGTGACTGATGTGTGACACTGATTCACATCATATGGCTATTTGTAACAGTGACATGTGATATTATGCTAAACCCTAACTCTAGCTCTCAAATAGAAAATCAAAGAAAAAGATAATAAAAATGAAAAGAAAAAGAAAATAGAAAAAGAAAATAGAATAAAGTCTATCATCTTCAACTCTAACAAAGAGGTCAATAAAAAAAGTCCCTGAATTTGTCTAGAGAATAAAAAAAGCAGTAAGAGAGGTTAAAAAAAAAATAAAACAATAAAGAAAAAAGTAGATGAAAAGTAAAAGATAAATAGCTCAAATATTAACTTTAATTAGCCAGCCAAGAAGCTAGCCTTCAAGAGGGCAAGTTCATTTCCAGTGATCAAGAAAGTTGGTTTCTCAGTATATAAACTTAAAATTTCCAAAATATAAAAGAAATTATCCCAATCATCAATAAATTAAAGCTATACTACTGTTGTAAACTCAAGACCTAAAAGTTGGTCAAAAGAGTGAATCTTATATTAGAGTTTTCACTACAAAGTTGTCTACCTTATATATACTAAACTACTGGTCTATACTATACTACTATTAGCTTATTCTTAAAGCTATATACACTATATACCATTAATATATAGGCTAACATCATTATTTCAGAATCTTCTATAATATTCTTTGTGATATATGACATCATACTATTTCTAATCTTAAGTTTCAAAATAAAACTAAATAGAAAAGAAAATGGAATGAGAAAAGAAAATGAAAATAACTTGTGACTATATAGCAAACAAATGGTATAGTATATATGCTGAAGTCAAGATTGTTCTGGAAAGTCTATATTACTGAGCTTATCAAAGCTAACTCCATAGGCTTTTATCTTCTAGTATGAGCTATATCTAATAATAGTTTATATAGTTTATATACTTGACCAATGTCATATTCCAAACATGTCTGACTTCAATACAACATCAAATCTCTATGGTTATTCAGCTTTATTTGTGCCCAAAACTCTGTTGGTAGTTTAATACTTTATAATAGACTTAATTTCATCAAAAGTCTATGATTATTTGGCTTTATTTGAGTCAAAATCCACAGTCATCTTTATCTGTTTCTGTTGCCTAATTATCTTTTTTAACCTTTGCAAAATTACTCAGACTTTATGCAGAGTTCTCTCCTTTCCAAATCCAAACTCCTATGTAGTGTTTCATTACTAAAATACACTTAGAGATCTGTTTTAATTACTTCTTTTGTTATTTTATGTATTTAAGGCTAGTGATTACTTTGTGATAGCTAGCCTAATAATCAACTAAAGTTGACACTAAATCTCTAGTGTCAATAGTAACATGCTTTACTTCTCTCCTTACAAGACCATTCTCTAAAATTTTAACCATATGACTTTATAGGAGACATAACATATAAGTTGAGGCCAAGGTTGTTCTGATGAGTCTACATCACCAAGCTTATCACATGGAGTTTCTATACTCTGTACATTTCCAAGTTAACTCTATGGACTTTCACCTTTAAGTACAAACCATGCCTAACAACCAATTAATATCTACAACTATAATTAACTAGATAACTATAGTACTACTATAGTAGACTAGATAACAGAAACCAGGATAAGTAGGAGTAATTACTAGTTCATTAGTGGCTAATCTAGGTGATGACAAGCTTAGAAGTACAACTAAGCTTCTATAAAGTGAATTTGAGCATACTATTAGACATAATTCATATTTGAGAGAGAAATTTCAATAAGTATGAGAATTTATCAAAATCTGCAAGATTATGAGCTTTGTAGAATGACCTTAGCTTTAGCTTATATGTTGTATATTGCTTAGTTACAACTTCAGATATTGAAACAGAGTTTAATAGAGAGTGTTCTAATAGAAAGAAGTATGTCATCTTAATACCAGAGTTTAGTATCAATAGTGATAGAAGCTATGGTTGATTATTATCAGACTGGAGACTTATAGACTATTTACCAGTTCTTAAATACAAAAATAAGTATCTAAAATACTTGGAAACTTAAGTAATACTATTACTACATAGATAGCAGTTATCTATATCAAGTGAAGTCAGTATTTGAGGCTAGTGTTGTGGCAACCACTAGACCAATGTCCAATGAAAGCACAAGCAATAAATCTCACAAGAGAGATATCTAGTGGGAAATACAAGTTGTGTAATTCACAAGAGAACTTGACAGGGAACCACAATAGTATTCTACTAACTATTTATATTATCTATTCATAGTTTGTGCTATGACTGTGCATCCTACACTAATGTCCATGCCCTGTCCTCATGTCCATTGGTAATCTGCCTCATAGTCTATTACTTATCCACCATACATCTACCTCAAGGCCAGCATGCCATATACATGTGCTCTGATGTCATACCCTAAACCCTACTCTTAATCTCCATCATTCATATGTGTACTATATGTACACCATGAGGAACTATGTCCCTTGACATCACTTTATCTCTAAACTCTTCCTAATCTTTCTAGACCCTAGATCTTTCCAGACTGCTCTAGACCACTCTAGGCCCTATGATATCATATCATATGACTTCCCAGTCACATGCACTTTCTCTATCATCATAGACTAATAATAACTACTGTCCTATATCTTATCTTATCTATTGTCTATCCTTACTAAAGTCTGTCCACACTTTCATCCTATAATAGGTAGCTCCAAGCTAGGCAGATATACAATTGAATTGATCTGCAGAGAAACACTAACTATATGCAGAGTTTGAAATAAAAGTAATTTCTATCATAAAAGAACATATACTTGCAAAGTTTGACAAGAGATAATATTGTTATCAAAAACAGGTTATTTGTGGGGTTGAACTTCAATATATATTAC
>Ga0157357_1001072_pt1 | contig 11550 bp, 10 predicted proteins | sample AttcapACBM1_FD_111485 | JGI IMG/M metagenome (GOLD analysis project Ga0157357, IMG submission 111485) | Fungus gardens microbial communities from leaf cutter ant in Botucatu, State of Sao Paulo, Brazil - Atta capiguara ACBM1 | ecosystem: Host-associated > Fungi > Mycelium > Unclassified ... | reverse complement strand
GACGACGACGACGACGACGACGGAGTGAAGATAAACTCTGGGATCAATTCAATTCAGTCAACGATGAATTCCAATTCAATGTATCCGGCTCAATCATCAATATCATCAAGGAATGTCACTCATATTTCAGATGATGTCGTATCGCCTATTATCGATGTTCAGCAGCGATCGCAGTATAATTGGTCTGATCTTTTTCTATCGGAGGAGATCCTTCGAGTGGCTTCTGCTCTTCCTTCGCGAGGTTCTGTCCCTGGGATTGGTGACGATGGTAGTGTAGGTCCAGGTGGTATCGGTATCGATGATAGTAATGGTGCTGGCGGTATTGACGATGGCGATGGTAGTGGTGATGGTGACACTGAAGAATCATTTCTTCTTCCTGAACGTAAAACAATCTCGTCGGAAACTCTTTCAACGGCAGCGACTCCTCCTCCTCCCTCCGATACTTCCAGTTATGATGGAGACTCACCTCAACTTCCACAAACGACCTATCGACCTTCGTCATTCTATCGATCTGCCAGACAGTTTATTCGTGAAAGGCTCAATCTGGACGAGCCATTTGATCCTGAATTTACGGAAGGAGAATTACAGGACCGATTCTTCTTACGTGCAGAAACAGATCGGTTAATAGCTCAGACAGATTCGTTATCTGCGAGGATGGCGTTACGGAGTTATTATCATTCAATGGGATACAGTACATCCGGGGTTGGCACTAGTACTGGTGCTTCTCTTGTACCTCTCGACCCTGTGCTGAGTTCTGGAGTGGATCGCTCAGTAACGGAATATGTGTCTTCAACACCATTAGATGGAAATGTGGACGGGAATGGTACGACAGTTATACAATCAGTAGTGCCAGGGAATGGGTATGTTGGTGTTGGTGTTGGAAGGGGGCATGATGAGGACGGAAGAGGAGGGGATTATACGGATCATCTAAACTATGGAAATACGAAGAAGAGGAAAGTACCGGCCAACGTTGGAGGCTCACCGCCTCATCATCATCATTACCACCACCACTATCATCATTACCACCATCATCACTACCACCATTATGCCTTGCATCGCAGTATGAGTTATGGGGAGATCGCGGATGGGATTGAAAATGGTGAAAAAGAGTTGAATTTTGGATCAGGATTTGGTCTGGAACTTGGGACTGAAGCCGCGGTGGAGGACTCGAGTTCAGGGACGACGCTGAGTAGCGTTCAGTCTGACATTTTTGGACCACATACCGAGACGCCACTGGAGATGGAACCTGGGAGATCAGGAGCACTGATATTGCCAGCAGCGGCACGACAATGGCATAGAACGCCCAAGCTGAGTCGAGCAACTGTTGCGGGATTGTATAGAAAAGAGGTGGTTAGAAGCAGGAAGAAACGACTCGAAGCTATCATGGGAGACTTGCCGGCGAGTGATTCTCTTGTTCTGGAACAAGCACTGTCCAGGACATTTCCTCTGGATTCGACGTTTTCTACCCCGGATATGTCGCCTTTGGAGTCCCCCATCATGGACCTTGATCATGGATACTCTCGTGGTGGTCCGACATTTGTGAGGACTGGAGGGAAGCGAGGGGACATTGGAAGTAGATGGAATGAAGGGGATGAAAAGGTGAGATTGTCGAGAAGAGAGGGAATGAGGGCAGCTCGAGCAGCTCGGACGGGGGGTGGAAGGCTCGGGAGACATCCTGATGCAGCGCCGTTTCCTACAGGAGACTTCACCTATTTTGTTGCTAGCGCCTGTGAGTGAGATGTTTCTTCTGGTGTTGGCGAGAAATGATTTATAGGTTTCAGCTGGGGAACGCTCGGTGGTTATGGAGCAGGAAACTGCCAAGCTGCAGAACTTATTTGCAGTGGAGTTGGCTAGGCAGAGTCCCAAGGCGACAGAGACTATTGGTGGGAATGGCCGGCACCATGGTGGAGGAGGTGGATCTGGGAAGACAGGGAAAAGACGAGCGCAGCAGAGGGTGAAGACGACTATGAACGCGAAAAGTGGAGAACAGCCTGCGGAGTTTTTGGAAATGCCGGGGAGTACCACGGCGGCAGGAGTCGTGACGACACCTGGAGGGAAGAAAGGGAAGAAGAAGAAGCGATCGACCATGGCGAATGCGTCGAATCCTCATCATCTGAGGAACTATGTACCGTCGAGGCTGCCTCATACAGGACATGGACAAGGTGGGAACGTGGACTCGTTGTGGCCGCTAGCGCTGACGTTTTTGTCTGCGGATGTGCGACCACGCGGGCGACAAGACAATAGCAACAGCACTCAGCATGTTGTTCCACAGGACGAATGGATCTGTTCCTTCTGCGAGTACAGTCTCTTCTACGGAGACGACGGCGAGTACAAGCGTGCTGTGCGCAATCGGAAGAAAATACTCAAGCGACGGAGGAAAGCGCGTGAACGTGCTGCTGCTGCTGCAAGCGGGGTCAAGGCAGCGATGCGGGATGCAACGGCAGGAGGAGGAGGAGGAGGAGGAGGGGACAAGTCTGAGGCAGAGAGTGACGGGGCGGGGGCGGGCCGGGTGACGACTTGATTGATTTTAGGCAGTTGATTAGAATAGGCAGTTGGCAATGGCAGGACCGTGTGAATGCTGCTTGAGTGTGCTTGCCATGTCTTCTGAGGGTCGTTATGTGTACCCTGCTGTTGCTTACGACTACTCCGGGCCTCATCCCCCGCTCCGTGCGCCGGTGCCGCGTTCGGCAGTCCCGCTAAACAGCACACACACCCAGTCCCCGGCCTACTCACCCCATCCCCCGAGCACCGCCCACGCCGCGCCTCCGGGCTATGCGCCGCCTTCGGGGAGCAGCACGCATCATCCTACGTACTATCCACCAGCAGCACCACCAGCAGCACCACCAGCAGCCCCGTATCCTTACAATTGGAACAGTGACGTCCACTGGAGCCAGCAGCAGCAGCAACAGCAGCAGGTCGGACCCCTGCCACCCCCCGACCCACGTCCAGCGGCTGACTACACCGCTGCTCCGACCGACCACAGAGCAGCTACCGGCTACAATCCACCGACACGTCATGTGCCCCACTATCATCCTCCGCCGCCACCGCCGCCGCCGCAACAGCAACAGCAACAGCGCCCGCCCCCGACGCCGGTTTCTTCTGCCCCTACTCCGATCCCCATCTCGTCCTCCTCCGCCATCGCAGGTGCGACCACCATCAGACCCCGGGATTCTCCGCCACCACAACACCCCCTGCCACCGCAACCCCCACCCCCTGCACTCACCAGCCCCCCAATCTCTCCCGGCATGCCCTCAGGCCTGGATTTTTTCAAGGTATGTTCTGTCCTGAACACTCAGCTACAAACTCACCTTTCCCAGCTCCTCGACTCGTACAAAATGATCCTCGACAGTGGAGATGGCATCAAGAACGGTGCTAAACCTTCCTTAGATCTTCTCGATAAAATGTTGCAATGTGCGACCCATGCATCACAAATGCTCCAACAAGCTGCTGGAGTTGGCACTACTGCCTCCAATTACTCGTCCCTGAGCGGGGCAAATGCTCTTCCTGCCACTGCCAATAATAATAATACAAGGGAGGACACAAAAGAAGGCATTGTTAATCCTAACACCAATGCATCCCCTGATTCTGCTTCTGCTGCTTCAACTAGCACTAGCGTCCCCAATTCTCCACCTGTCAACACGACCAGTTCGTCTGCTCCTCCAGCCAAGAAACAGGTAAGTACTATGTCTGTTCGCTCGCTCGCTCTCTCTCTCTCTTCGGTTCACTTTTTGTTCGCTTGTACGCTCTAGAAAACGGAACAAGGCGGCGCACCGCAAGCTGAGAACCAAGGTCAGACATGTTTGGGGTGTAATGTGACTGCGACGCCAGAATGGAGGCGTGGTCCCATGGGTAAATTTATGGATATATCGAAAAACCTCCCTCTCAAAAACATCACCATTAGGTCCGCGTACACTCTGTAATGCGTGTGGACTTGTTTACGCAAAAATGGCAAGTCATTACCTAATGGACATGGTCACCCTTGAACGATTTCTTGTGTAGATCAAAAAACGTGCTCGCGACAGTCATAACAGTGGTCATACAAGACCGAATGGCCAAACACTGTCTTCTCAACAGAACACGATTGATGTCGATTCTGGGGAAGGTGATAGTGATGATGGTGTTGATGACGATGACGATGTCAATGATGATGGTCCAAGCCAATACAGAACGAACAAGTAGGTTCCAGGTTTCTCTCCCTCTCTCTCTCTCTTTTCTTTTCTTTTCAAGTTGTTTCTTGGATCTTTCTTTTTGGCTCTAGAAGTTTTTTTGTACAAGTATTTCGTTTTTTCTAAAAAGATCACCTTCCTGTTCCTCCGGCACCCCCTCCCTTTCCCATCCCTTGAACTATATGTATTTGTTGACCCTGACCCTGGCCTGGAACATTTCCACCGCCACCACCACTACCGCCGCCTGTAGTTGCTTGACCTTGTGGAACCATCATCCTTCCAGTGGGCCATCCGGGATACCCAGCAGCTACAGCCGCAGCTGCAGCACTAGCAGCACTAGCAACTTGGGCATTCTGCATATTAATATTATACCCCATCTGTTGGAAATAATATTGCTGTTGCTGTTGCTGGCTTGACGATAAATTATTACCAGGTGTTCCTGTTCTTCCTCCGCGTTGTTGAGTTGATACTTGTTGATGTGTATTAGATTGGATCACAGAATGATGCTGCTGTTGTTGTTGAAGAAAAAGTTGCTGTTGCTGCTGCTGCTGCTGCTGATGTTGTTGTTGTTGAGCAAGTTGAGCTTGCTGGGCATGAACCTGAGCCTGAAGCACTTTCATCTGATCCATATTCAACCCACGAACCTGCGCCTGAGCTGCCTGAGCTCTGAAGAATTGTTGTTGAAGAGCCATCAACTGTTGTTGCGAATACCCATTTCCACCTTGTCCCTGTTGTTGTTGTTGTCCTGTTCCACTTCTCACAACAGTATTCATTATCATCGGATTTACTCTCATCATTCCAGGCGGTAGTTGTTGCTGTTGTTGTCCAATACCAGGTGTCCCTGTCCGACCATTCTTAGTCATTAACGCTTTTTGGTACATCAACTGTTGAAGCTGTTGTTGTTGTTGTTGACTTTGAACAGACATCGGATTTTGCGATTGTATTGTTCCCTGTCCTGCCTGAACACTCCCACCCCCCGTTTTCATCCTTATCACCATAGCAGGATCATTAGGAACATGAGAATGAAGTTGCGCTTGTTGTCCTTGATAAGGTCCCATCAACCCTTGCGCTTGAGATTGAACATTCACATTCTGTGAAACCTGCGATAGAGTCGCATGTCCCACAACAGGTGTTGGTTGTATCCCTCCACCAACAATAACCCCTTGTTGTTGTTGTTGAGAAGGTACAGGCGTACGAACTGGACGTGAAGGTACAGACACCGATCCAGATTTAGGTGACACAATATACGGCTGCGGTGTCCCCTCTCGCTTAATACCACCGGTTCGCACAATAGGGATTGGTGGTGGTGATAATGCATGATGTTGTGAACCAAGTTTTTGTTGAGTGTGAAGAGGCGAGGGACTCCCCTGCATTGGACGGGAACGAGGCGTCGTCGCGTGCGCATGAACATGGGAAGTAATAGGCGTCTGCTGCAAACGTGACGGCGGTCGATGCCCTTGCACTGTCACCGGTTGCTGTTGATGTGAAGGAGATGGATGTTGGGATATATTTGTGATCGGCGAATGGTGTTGCGATGATGGCGGTTGAACAGGTGTCCGAGTCTGAGGTGGTTGCATCGAATGTTGTGACAAGTGATGCTGGGGTATAGGCGTTCGAGAAGAACGTACAGACGGCGGACGAGTAGGTTGCTGAGGTAGGTGTGGCTGTTGAATATGATGTTGCGGATGTGATGATGGTTGGTGAGAAACGGGAGTAGCAGCCTGGGGCATCAGTGGTGGCAGTGGTGGTGGTGGGGGATGTGCATTACTCTGCGGTGAACCATGGGATTGGGGCAATTGAGGTATAGGTTGTAGAAGCGTATGCGCATAATGCCGTGAAGGCGGCCGTGCAGGTGCAACCGTGGCAGGAAGGTGTTGAGCAGGTGTAGGAGTACGTCTGGCAATTTCCGATGGAACTTGATTCGTATACACCTGCTGAGGCGCGGTGGGAAGTGGAGGAGGACTCATCTGAGGATGTTGATGAATGAATTGGTTGGTGGTAGGTTGGGGCGGCGGCATGGGACTGGATTGAACGTATGCGGAGGTAGTATAGGGGACTTGAGGAGTGGTAACTTTGGTCGGTTGTGGTGTTGACGTTGTGTCCCCTGGAGTAGGAGCAGCCGGCGACGCGGCCTTGAGTTGAGGGGGAGGAGCAGGAACTGAGACAGGGCCAGGATGTGGCTGAGTCTGGGACTGGCTAAGGTATTGAGGACCGGAAGACGGAGCTAGAGGCGCTGAAGTCTTGGTTCGAGCCTTCTCCTGCATGATATCTAGCAAGTGATAACTAGATAACGATTGATATTTTTTCAAGTTCGAATCGGGGTTAGCAAAAGGCGTACTTTGGGTTGTGGAGCTTGAGGCGCGAAGGGTTGGCGAAAGCCATAATCTTGGCACGTCTGAGTTTCTCGTTTTCATCGTCCTCAGGATCGAGTGCAACTGCCTTGCGCTTGAGAGAGTTGGGCACAGTCGGGGCTGTGGCTCGAGAAATATGGTTCACGATGCGGGTGAGATGTGGATCGGGGTCGAGACAGAGGGGAGGCGCAGTGGCCATCTAGCAGGCGATAAGCATGATCTACGACGAGTGAGTCGAGTGAACATACGAGGATCTTGGCCTCTATTTCGAGGGCGTCTTGGTCAGTCCACTTGCCACCGTGTTTGACGTTGAGGGAACAGATATCTGCCCAGAGTGTCTCCGAGTTGGGATGCAGAACTACACGGGTACGTTCTGGCCTTTCAGCAGAGGAGGCCTTGTTCCGCTGAGGTCGATAGTCGAAGAGCTCGACGATCATACACCCTAGGACGAAATCAGCTTAGCAGAGGAACATGTACAGCGAGTGGCGTGCCATCATAAAAAGGAACCTTTGCGGATTCAAAGATGTCAAGAAAGTCGACCGGAATACGGTGTGCACGGATATCGTCGAGGATGCACTGTTTGGAAGTTGTGAGGTGAATTGATATAGACAGAAAAGGAGCGTACTGCCGTCGGATTGTGATAGAGAAACTTGGAGCTATTGTTAATGAGCCAGTGTTCTGGATGGAGATGAACAGCAAAAGATGGGGGTAGAGACTGGGTACGGGCCAGCAGACTTTCGACCCAGCGGCTTGTGTTGCTGTTGGCCATTGCAGAAGAGACATGAATCACGTGTGCAGATCTCATACAGGTGTAGTCACGTGTGTAGATAGCCTGGATGGACGTCAAGCAGCAGCTGTGTGAGGTGAGTGAGTTTGAAATACTCTGGTGTTGTTACTTATATGTGGTCTGTAGCTGATATCCTTTCTACGCGACAGAAATCCTCAGGTCCGTGCCCTTGCCCTGCAGAACCTCGTCCCACACACTATCAAGGGCACTCCACACCGGGATCTGCTGTTTGCAGGGCTCCACGACATCAAAGTCCTGTGCAGAGACCAGTTGGTGCGTGTGTGTGCTTGTGCGTGTGGGGTAGTTGAGCTAAGAGACCGGGTAGAACACCGCACACGATGCATTTCGAGCACTGGTCAATCTCTCTGATGACCCACTCGCCATCTCTGCTCTTTCCGAGCTCTCCTTTCTCTCTTTCCTTGCTGCCTATGTTATTGTGTGTCTTCAAATATCCCACCAGTCTCTCGCATCATTCTAATCCCGCATAGAATCCCCACGCCATCCTCGCAGATCTCGCCTCCATGCTCCTCTCCAATCTTACCGTCTCTACACCAGCATGCAAAATTCTCCTCAGTCTCCAGCTCACTGTCGTCCCAGATAGCAGACTGTCCAACCATATCTTTCCTGTCGATTCCAGGTCCGCATCGTGTCCCCCACCCATACCCTACCCGTCCGGAAAAGAAATAAAAGTTCAGGCATTACCGTTACTGGTCGATGCGTTTGTCCAGGGTGCTACGGTCGGTGATATCAAGGATCCCAGCAAACGCATGAGGAAGGGAGAGCTGCACTTTCTGGCCCATGTCTTTGCAAATCTAACCGTGGTGAGTCGTGGGCGCCGTCGATGCTGTCTCTTTTCATAATTGGCTCTAGTCACCCATCGGGAGGAACTTCTTTCTCTCACCACAACCAACCAATGTGCTCAATCCTTCTCAAAATCTTGCCTTTCCCCTGAGCCATCTCGTCGTTTTCACAGAACACAGTGATCACACCCGTCGCGCTGGGGTTGCTTCTTGTATCAAGTATGTCTATTTTAGATCTCGTCATTTCAATGATGATCTGACTCCCGGCGAGAAACTGCGCATTTCTAGCTACTGGACACAAAGCCATCCTCAGTCCTGATACTGAGCGAGTCTCCGTCTCACCAAAAGAACTCCTAGCCCCGGGGATAGATGCATTGCCCTACCTCTTACTCCCACTCGCTGGTCCAGAAGAATTCGATCTTGAAGTACATCCTCCTCCCTCTCTCGTGGTTTGGCTTACAAATCTGGATTCAATTTCAGGATCAAGAAAAACTTCTCGAGCCCCTCCAATTTCTACCCCCAACCAAAACACGAGACAAAGACCCTTCTATCCGTCTGACATTAATTGAAACTCTACTCTTGCTCTGTCATACACGCTGGGGGAGGGACTACCTCCGTTCTCACGGTGTTTATGAGATCGTCCGTACCGCGGATGAAAATGAGCGAGTCAAGAATGTATATATCTATTTCGTTCTGGTTTTTGTATGACCGGTTCACACGTTTATCTAGATTTCAGATCACATAGAACGACTAGTCCAGCTGCTTAAAGGCGACGAACCGAGTCAACCATTACTTGAAGGACAGGATATAAGCACACTCCAAGTTGACGATAGTGATAGCGGTCAAGGCAGTGAACGGGCGTATTTTACACCTGTGAGTAACATTGGGAATATTCTGGCTCAAGGTCAGTGTCGATTAGATGATGGTGGCGGTAAGAAGGAGGGAGAGAAGAGGGAGCATGAGGATCACGATGACGAAGATGATAGGATTGAGGAACTATAAGACAATTGTATTCAAAGTCGTGAACGAGTTGCAATCCGAAAACCAAAACCATTATCCTCGAGCTCTTATAAGCTCACAGCGGATAAGCCAAGTTCATTTCCATCACAAACTCCATCTCTTCCTGCCTATAAGTATCTTGAGTAATGGCAACAGGTACATCACCATCCAAAAATGTCAGCATTTGTGGGTTTGATGTTGTATACTTTGGCCATTGAACCTGCCCTGATCCGTTAGGGTCAAGATCGGTGACAAAATTGATTAAGTAGTCGGCGAGCTCTCCTCCTTCAAATGTGTTGGCCAGGTCGGATGTGTGCATCTAAGTGAGGTTAATTGTAGGTTATTCTCTGAGCAAATTTTTTGATAAGCTTACTGAACCAAGGAGCGGTTTATTCTTGAGCCGCTTGCTCACTGAAAAAAGTTCAGTATCGCACCCACTTTTCAAAAAAAAAGATAAAAACACCGACAGTAAGTCCAAGTATTCTGTTTTCCAGATTGATATTTCTGAAAAAACCGACGAGATGCGTGGAAAAGTAGATCTCCTTGAACCGAAGATAGTCTCTTGAATTGTGGTGTGTATGCGTTCAGAGTACCCGTATTGAATGGAGATCCTTGAGTGATATCATCTGTGTACAATGTAGCGAGACGATCAACATCTTCGTTTGACATTCCTGGCAATATCATGTCTTGAATGTATTTTTTGAATTGTGATTCTGTCCTGTATTTTTTTGAGATTTAATATAATAGATCATTTGATAATTGTTATATATATTCACGTTACGTTTGTGTTTGAGAAAGAGAAAAAGGTTCCTTCGTCGTCACAATTGCCTTTTTATGGGAGGGAAATGAGATAATCGTAGAGAGAGAGAGGAAATTTAGATCATGCTGTGTTTTTACCTGTTACAAATGGAATATCTGCGACTTTGCCTTGTTGTACGAGTTTTTGAGGATTATCAGTGATAAATGTTCCATCGACACGAGCAGGCCAAACCAACCGTCCAGACTAATCAGAAAAAGTCAGTCTTTTGAATGTATATACTAAATGGAAAAAGGTTGAATAAATTCAAATTTGTATTCTCACTTGATAATTAAGGAACCCAGGAGTTTGATCGATCGCAGCTTTCAAAGTTTCATATGGAACATGTCGTAAACAGTCAAGAGTATCAAAAGAACTTGAGCATCCTGTTTGAGTCACCATGTCATCATAGTATTTTTGTCCGTTCGTGATGTCTCCCAAAGACCAGGGTGATCCCGATTGCATGAATCCTGCACGGAACAGTCCTTCTGTATTTCCGTTGTTTGCAACCATGTGTAGACCGACAGACATCGCTCCAGCTGATTCTCCCCAGCTAACATGGAAAAAAAAAGGCTCAGACGAGAGAGGATTGGAGAATTTAAATCATAATCGTACATAGTGACTTTGGTAGGATCACCACCGAATGCGCCGATATATTTCTGAATCCAACGCAAGGCCAATCTTTCTATATGTATATAATGAACATCAACTGACATACCGCCTTGAAATAATCCAAACTTACGGTCCTTAATACCAAGGTTACTAACCCCAGCTTCTTTGACTTCTTTACTAGCCAAGAATCCAAAGCCAGTCAATCTATCAAAAAATAAATCAGAACCACAGTTTTCGAGTATTGTATTTTTGAGAACCGTACCGATAATTCATGCTGACGTAGATGATTGGTTTTCCTAAATCGACGGAACGACTAACAATAGGTTTGCCATCATACCTATGATATCGATATCTCCTGATTTAGTAAGCTTTTGTTGGTATCAGGGACGTACAGAGATGTTGCCCCTGTTTCCCAGCCGCCTTGTTGTAACAACATGAGACTCCAAGGCCATCACGAACAAAAATAAACACAGACCTCCATAAATCCACTTCCAACGTATATATATATCGTAAACAATATTTTTACTCTCAACAGTGAACTCACCACAGCGATAGGTAACTTGGCATCAACAGAGACTGTTTTGGGTTTGATCACATTGATCGTCAAACCTATAGATAACGGACGCTCACGTGAGCTCTCTAGTTGCTGTCACAGTGGTAATCATCAATTTGAAAAAACTCACAATCCTCACTCTCAGGGGATACACGAATAACGTGCATGAGAGTATCAATGGCATCTTGAGGAACTTGAGGTGGGAAATCGGGTAAAGAAAAATTCTGTTGAGCACACGCTGGTCCAAAGCTCGTTGCAAAATGGTTTCCAGTATAAGATTGTATTGGCTCAGGTAAACGAAATCGTAAGTCCCCAACCCTAAATTTTTTTTTCAAGAACAAGAACAACATAGATTAGTTCTCTGACAGATTTCTTTTTTGATAACTCCCTTACGGAGGTTGGGCAAATGGTATTCCAAGGAACTGAGTTACAGAACCGGAATCTACCCCAGTGAAAGTAGCATTATCCAGGACGACGGAGGGATTT
>Ga0157357_1001071_pt1 | contig 11553 bp, 11 predicted proteins | sample AttcapACBM1_FD_111485 | JGI IMG/M metagenome (GOLD analysis project Ga0157357, IMG submission 111485) | Fungus gardens microbial communities from leaf cutter ant in Botucatu, State of Sao Paulo, Brazil - Atta capiguara ACBM1 | ecosystem: Host-associated > Fungi > Mycelium > Unclassified ... | reverse complement strand
TGAAGGAGTTGAGATACGGCGTACATTTGCACTTGTCCTCAATGGAAGATCCTAATATGCAGTGAGGATTTACAACATCAGAGAGATCAAGATAAAAATACCAATTTTCGCTCGCAATCATAAATCGACAGTGGTCGTTGCAGAGGTGACACTAGTAGACTATTGTGACTCGTTGGACTAATTGAATTCGAAGACCGCATCCAAATTCCTCGAATTGTCTCGCTTCCATCACTCATGCTCTGCGCGCTCGTCCCAGGAGCAAGCCTGGTCCCCACATCTATAGTCGGCAGAAAAACTTCCTGATATCTTTGCTCTTCATCGCCCAAATTTGATGTGGGGCTCCAGAAGCCCGGACCAGTTGGGCGAACACGCTCGACGCTACTTTGCGTTGGAACCTGACTACTAGCATCTGAGCCACTCGAAAGAGAATGTATTAACTTGTTCCGAAGAGTGTGATAACGACGAGAGATGAACTGGCCGACAGATGATCTACGGTGATGAACGTTAGTGAGGACCGCGTCATTGCCAGGGGGATTCGAAGCAATGATTCTTTTGCGGGCATGTAACATTGTGAGGAACGAGAGGAAATATACTGTCAATTTTTATGAGATTGGTCTTCGACTATGTCAATCGAGGTTACTTTTTGTGAGTAGGAACTCAAGACCAAGGAAGATGAATGTATCAGGTAAGAGGATGTACTGAATATGATATGAGAATATGCCTTGATATCTATTTCCCAGAACAAGTGCTTACAGTGAACAATGCTGAAAGTGAGCAGGCGCTGATGAAGATAATGATAATTTAGCACGTAACTCTTGGAGTATGTTCAAGACCAACCTCGTAATCAAACCGGAACCTAGACTGTACTGAATGATAGTCGAGATCGTTTCATTCATCCTACAAGCGATGTCAGAGGGTATATATGTATCAAGATAGTAAACCCAAGCAAGAACCTCGAAGCTGGTGTCCGAATTTTCCACAGATAATAACACATCGCCGACGTGATAAAAAAGTCAATGCCCGTTGCAGTCGAAAGAGCGGAGATGACAACCCACTGCGGAGAAAACAATGTCAATATAAGCCGAAAGGAGAGTTGGAATGGAAATTGGTGACTCACGGAGATATTCTCAAGTTCGATATATGTTTGAATTTCATATCTAGGCAGTTTGGAACCATGATGGGCACGAACAACAAAGAAACTGAAGGAGAGCGTACACATGAACCGAGAGAACTAGAAAATAAAAAATAGTCAGAGTAAGGATGGAACGTCTTGGTCGATGTTAATCATTGATTCACCAACTCCAATAGCTGAAGGCCGACAAAGGAAAAAACCAATTACGAAACGAATTTACACAAACTTTGAACCACTTTCGGCTTACCGAAACCGCCCGCTATAACGAGCACCTAAAGTAATATCGGCAAAAATCAGGAGATAGTTAACACGAGGCGCGTACCACCAGATATCCTACTATTCCTCGGTGATACTCAGCTACTGATCAAAGAATGATCATCAGACTTTCCAGTAAATAAGGGAAGGAACGCACATATCCACACTCTGTGCGCGTATAGACTATGTATAATCAGAATGATCACGACCTACAACCATGAGGTCAGCCCGCATTACATCTATGAAGTAAAGATATTCACATTAACTAGTACTTGTAGCTGAATTAAATAGTTGTGCCAGTTTTCAAATTGTGTATAGAGGGCATATAGGAATTCGAGCTTGCCTTGATAGACCTAATTGGGATCCCTATGCTGAACTACACGAAAGGACACGTGGCACATACCATGATATGCTCTCGATACGATCGCCGAAACCAGTAACGATGTAAGTATATACAGCTTGGATTGTCAACGCGAGTTGCAGCGCATCAAGAATCCTACATACGTCATCGAATTGAAGTTGTAAGCTCAGCTGAACAATGCGCACCATAGGACTGCAACCTGTGTAAGGAACACGGTTTGGGTTCCACGGTACTAGACAAGTAATACCGATTTGACTGACTGAAAACTTATGCAGCTGTGAATCCTTTGGATACAGGAAATAATACCAATATGTCTGCAATGTCGTGATTGCGAAGAGGCTATACCCAGAATCATCGTCAATGTCAATCCCTGATAGTCGAGTACCGGGGAATAGTGGAGACAGGGCAACTCACAACATTGCAACCAATACTCCCAAGAATAATGCACCCACTGTGTTATTCAACGTTGCACTCTCCAAACTCAATAATAGCGTCTCCGCCATTGTGTTATATATCGTGATACGTCCGTGAACGAAAGCAAGAAAACAATTGTCAAAAAAACGGAGGATAAAAAGCGATAAAAGAAACTGCAGTGGATCAATGATAGAACAATTCCGGCGGAGCTGAGGAGAGGACGATAGAAGGTCATATACGACGCACAGCTATTTAAAGGTTGCTTTTAATTACCGACTTGTTTATTCATGGACGCCACCAGGTCACCCAGCGCCTTATGTAATCTGACTAGCAAAAATTGTGTCTCAGAATAATAACTCAGACACTCCTATTTTACTACAGACTCAGCACTAGATACCTTCATTGACGTGCGTACCTTTTAGGATGTAGTGGTCAGATCTGTGGGTAACTTGAGAATGAGATTGAACACCGATAGATCGGAACCGAATTCCTGAAATGCCTCATGGCACACTGTTTTCGGATTAGCTGTGTCTGAGTGTTGAAAATCAACACTCCCAAGTCTTTCCCTACATCTGACCTGTGTAATAGCAACCCATAGCCCATTCTTTTTGATAGTAACGCAAAACAATATGTATTCAGAACATTTAAGATCTACACTAGCCTTATAGGCATAGTATTCAGATTGGTCACCATAACAAGGCTATGTCCATGAATCAAAGTGACCAGGAACCCCGAGACAATGCTTGAAGGGCGATTGCGTCCTGCCTTGACATCAACTTACTCATGACATGTTACAGGATTCACAGTCAAGATCGACAACTTGGACTTCAATATGTTTTGCGCCATTATGGAGAGGATAAGACGATTCGATTCGATTTGATGATATTTTCAGGATAGCAGAAGCTGCACAGGCTGCATAATCTAATGGCACCTATTAAAAATCTCAATTGCGGCTAAAAGAATAAGACTCGGGGTGTATTAGACACACACCCATAGTTCCGAAGACCCCGAAATCAACGAAGTTTGCTGAAGACCTTCGGTCCAGCACAATTCTACAAGAGTGTAAGGAGACAGAACACATAAGAGCATGTCAGGAACTTACATCTACACAATGCATCATACTATGCTCGGCATTAATGAACAGTTGCTTTCACAATGAAAACTGCACTCACTGAACTAAAGATCGTACAGTACCACGCAGAAGATACACTTTAGTCTCAGGAAATTTATGACACAGATCTAGTACATACACCTGACACCTTATTAGTTCCAAAAATGAGGAACTGGATTTGGAATGACCCACAATTCTTCAACGCAGTCCTCACCCTTAAAACCCTGGCCCGAATGAACCTTCTCCTGACAGTGGTCAAAATGCTTAGTAAGCTTCATGCATTTTGTCTCTTTGCATTCATCACGGATGGCTGGATGGAGCTGGTAAGCGCATTGTCTATGTCAACTCAGTGGACTAGGATGCAAAAGTTCAGGCGTACATCCTCAGGCTCTTCCTCCTCTTCCTCTTCAACAGGAGACTCCTGTCCTTTCTCTTCGGATTCCTTCTCTTCTGAGTCCGCATAAATGGTAGACTTAAGGGAAGAAAATAAATCAGAAAGAGCCATTTTGGTCGGATGGCAGCAACGCGCGACAAAATTCGGGTTCGGGTGTGTCCGGACCCATCACGTGATTGACTATGTTTTAAAGACTTCATCTAGAGGAATACCGCTCAATTCAATCTCTCGCTGAAATGCACCTATCTGGTCCGACCTTGCGTGTCATGTACAAAAGAAAGTTTGACCATCAGCATCCTCTCGAAATGCCATTAGCGTTGAATATGATAGATAAGTGTCAAGTCATTTCAGCTGTCGCTACCGACATCGTATGGAAGGCTTGTAGAAGAAGATGCATTGGTGCAGGCTTTATTATTGAGAGATCATGAGTCCGGAACCAACCAACCATTGATGACACAAGTAAAATCCCTTTACTAATCTTTTCGAGCCATCCATGCCAGCTCACTAGTCACCCAAAAGCTCCCGACTATCTACCCAATAATGTTTTTATTCTCATATCCGAGCCTTTATTCTAAGAAATCTGTTTCACCCTTCTTGATAAACATATCTAAACCTTCTTCAATCGGAGTGTCACCTCCGACGAGGTCAATGCCTAGTCCTGCAGCGTCTTCTCTATCTACCAACAAAGCAAGGACTCTTGCCACATCATCTCGCTTCCAAGATGTTTTGGTCAGTCATATTTGCTATTATAGCCAACGAAAAGATACCCACAGAAATCGCGGGTGATAGATGTGTCCTGCCAATGGATGCTTTTCCTATTCCGGATGCATTCGACAACTCTCCCGGCCTCAATATTGTCCATTTGAATGCAGTCCGCTGAGCGAGGTCTTTATCTGCTTCACATTTCCATTTGAAGTAACTGCGTAAATGATTGTGGATCTTCTCAGATCGTGCTTTATCCTCGTCAGTCTGGAGCATGATATATCAATAGCATCACGTCTCAGGATTCAGGTCACCCACATAATGTTCAGGTAACTTGGATGGATCCCTCAGGACTTGGACAGCCGAAACCAATATTAGTCTCGGTTTTGTTTCGCCATTCACGCCCTCGATAGCGTTGAAAACCTTCACCGCACCCTCATAATCCACCTTTTTTGTCCGCTCTTCACCGCCTTTACCTCCAGCACCAGCTGAGAAAACGATAACGTCTTGACCTGCAAATGCCTTCACGAAATCGGGAAGAGGTGACACTTCTAGTGAGAGGACAAGAGGAGTTGCTCCTGCAGCGATGATTTCAGAAGTATGAGAAGGATCCCGGATTATGGAAGTTACACAGTGGTTGTATGAAGGTCGCGAAAGGAGGTGCGCTAGACGTAAGGCGACCTATAATACTTCAAGTTCTGAATCTCAATAGGTGTGAAGAGCTTACGTTGCCGTGTCCTCCTACGATGGTGATTTTCTTAATCATGGCAGTGAAGAGAAATCTTGTTATGTAAACATTTCAGACCAGTGTGACTCGTAGAGGGCATAGTACATAAGCTTTAGAAGCTCCAACTCTGTCTTCTGCATTCTTGGATAATGCACAACTAACTTATTTGGACTTCCAAGATACCTCATTGGATCTCAGATAACTGAAATGTGAACTGTCTAACAAGAGTATCTGGATAAGTTCCAAACTTTGATTGCAGATGCTAACTATACCAATTCTTAGTCACTAAATTCTACTGCAGTCTTTAGACAGCTATCTAGAACTAAACAGTAACTCTATCAGTGAGGAGACCCAAAGACATTGACCCCTCCTACATGGTTTAATACTGTGTGATGTATAGATCAAGCTAGGCAAGCTAATAAAGCTTTCTAGTCTACCCAATATGCCATCACTATTCAACTTCTAAACTTCATAGAGCTTGTCAGTTATCCCTACCCTTCAATAGCTACTCCCATCATATCAGCACCCCCATGTCTACCACTACTGATACTTTTACCAGATGTCTCCATAGATGTGAATGCCAGTCACAAACTCTAGCTTATACCAGTCAAAGAGTGCTACTAGTGTGAAAATCTGAACTATATGGTCAAGGAGTGCCCAGAAGAACCAGATGTTCAGCAATTAACTACTAAGCAACAAGAGGAGCTTATGGAAAACTTAAACATATTAAAGGATATAGAAACTCATCAATAGTTAGAATCTGTGAACTCAGAAAGTATTGATAGTAATAGAAATGAATAAGATTTTGCATAGAGAAGCTAGCAATTTGTATGCCTCAACTGCTAATAAAAATATTTGCTGTACTCAAAGTAGAAAAAATATATGGAAAATAACAGTGATTTCTCTGATTTATCTGTTTGCTTGACTTCTGTTAGCTTTACAGCTTTTACTAAATGTTCAAAATAGGAAAAAAGACTTCTTCTACACCCAGTTATCAATACTCTTGATGCCTACAAAGCTTCCCTGTATCTTTCTATTTCTTTGAAAACCACCAACACCACTAAGTCTATCTCTGTATATACATTAGTTGACTCTAGTACTACTGGAATGTTTATCAACTACAGTTTCCTGAAAAGATACTATTTGAATATGTATAAACTCTTATGGCTAGTACTTATATACAACATTGATGACACCTCTAGTAAAGGTAGCCAAATATCTAAGGTTGTAGATGTTATACTACAGTATCAGTCACACTCTGAGCAAGTCTTGCTTATAGTCTCCAGTTTAGGCAAACAGTATACTTTATTTATTTTCTGTTCTCATTTTATTTTCTTATTTTGGAATATATGGTTAGAGTTGAGTGTGATATCACAGTCACATGATTATATAACATAGAGAAAAACATAGAATATTCTGAAATAATAATATTATATAGCATATTTACCATATATTTGATCTTATATATACTGTATAGTCTTTAGAATAGGTTAGATGTAGTTGTGTACAAACCATCAGCCTAGTATATATATAGGTAAATATATTATACCAAAAATTCCATCAAGTTTTCTTGTATTAATCTAATACAAGATTTTATTTTTACCATAATACTTTGAGAGTTAAGATATCTGAAAAGCCAAGAAATATTAGATATATACTTTGGAGATATGTTGGTCTAGTCTTTTTCTTAGCTTAATAAAAGATTTTAAAGATACAAGAAATACTTTGTAGACTGCTATGCAGTATGAAGAAGAGCTAAAAAACTGCTATTATATGACTCAGCTGTTCTCTAAACTGTAAGGAAATCTATCCCTGACCTACTGAACCCTACAGTTTTTTCACTCCAATTAGCTATATCTTACTTCACTAGACTCTGCAGTCTTTCTTAAATAATCCTGTTAAACTCTACAAGCTCATCATCAATTTCCATTCTCAAACACCTCAGATACATCTGCTATGAATATTCTTACTTCCTCTTCTAATAGAGTTCTAGACATTTCTATTAGAGTTTCTAATCATCTAGCTATCATCATTTTCTCTTATATCAGTACTTTTCTGCTAGATTGAAATATACTCTATTAGTATTTAAGATAGTCGCTACTCTTAAAAGTCTCTATTCTATTTTCTTAGGACTTTCTAAAAATATATATGCTACTTGTACTTATTTGTTATAACAATAAACTTAGAACTTTTTAGAGATTACTAAAGTCTATGAAACTTTGTAGATTCTACTAGTTGTCTAACATAAACCTTCTGATCTTAACCTCTATATAACAGCCATCTTTTTTTATTAATGAGAGATAAATGATATTGTTAAGTTTGAGATCTAATTTTCAGATATAGAGATGTATATACAAAAGAGTAATAGTTTGTATACAAGCTGTTTCCATCATATAATCAATACTTATACCTAATGGGACTGTTATCTGTCATAGCAGATGTCAGGCTAATTTTAGAATATAACTAATTATGTTACTATATTGATATACTTTTTTTTTTTAAGTCAACAATTTATTACACAGGGTGCAATGGCAGTCCATGCCTATAGGAGGAATTATATATGGAGTATCAATATCCTAACCTTTTTATACAGTTACCCAACACAAAGGACTACTAAGGAATTGAACCCATAACCTCAAGTAGGTTTGAGGTAGGCATAATACACATGGACAGGGGTCTCTTCCACTATGCCATCTCTCCCTTTATATTGATATACTTGTATCTCTATCAATACTGATTGTTATTTAATATATAATATATTATTAGGGATAGTTTGATGAGTACTTTCTAATACAAGTTTGATTGTATGAATCCATTCAGCCATTCCTGAGATAATAGCTAATAAAACTTGTAGTTACTGATGATCTAATATCTTAGTAATCAGTTATTACTTTTGTACATCTTACATATATGCAAATAGTTCTCATTTGGAGCTATCCTATAAGAAGATCTACTTCTTTGACTTCAATACTGCTATCAAAGCCTATAATGTTTACTTTTATAACCCTGATACTTCCCACTGCTCCTCACAGAGTTTGAACTTGACTATTACCCCTATTATCTCCTATCTACTGCTTATAGTGATCTTACTCTCTTTTCAGACTGATATTCTAGATATTTCTACCAAGAACATCTCTGATCATGTTATCTTCATTATTTCTCCTCATATAAGCTAATCCAGAATATTGAAATATACTTTATAACTATATAGAATGTTTGTTGTCTTTAAGAACCTTACTCTGTTCTCTTAGGTTCTCTTGGAGATGTTCAAGTCCATAGAAATGTTATAGACTCTGCTAGTTGTTCTAAAATTTCCAGTACAACTTAATTTGTGAAGATTAGTTTACTAGTTATAAAGATACAAGTTGAATGAAGTTTGCAACACTTTTTCAATACTTCTCTGAAGTATTTTATAGAAACTACACCTCAAATAATACCTTCATCCTCCCTTCACATATGTAACAGTCTGTCTTTACTAAAGAAGATTTTAATACCCTCCTGAATCACTGCAAATAGAACTATACTATCAAACTGATCTCTGACACAGAATCTAAGTCATTAAAGATATACTTCTTATCTTTTGCAAAGCAGTCTAAGTTGAATGTGTTTATTGTTGAAAATCTCTATAATGGATGTATATAACCCTTGAAGTTTCATATGGCTATACCAGTATTTTTTATTAAGAAAAAAGATGGGTTCCTCTATCTGATACAAAACTACTGAAACTTCACTGTGTTTATTATCAAAAACAAGTATTTACTCTTGTTAATCTCTAAGCTTGTTATAAAAATTCAAGGTGTTTAGTACTTTACCAAGCTAGGCATACACTGGGACTTCAACAACATCTGTATCAAACTTAGTAGTAAGTAAAAGGCAACCTTCTACAGAAACTACAGTCTTTTCAAGTTCTTGGTGATATTCTTTTGTCATAAAATTCATTCAGCTTGTATCTCCACAACCAGTGGACTGATTTTCACAAACTAAGTTGCATTGGAAAGCCCCAAATATAAGATATTAGCATATAAAGCTTTTACAGTTACTGATGGTCTGATATCAATATCTCAGTCATTTGTTGTTGCTTTTGTACATCCCATATATGTGCAGATAGCCCTCATTTGGGGCTTTTCAGTGCAACTTAGTTTGTGAAAATCGGTCTACTGGTTGTGAAGATATAAGCTGAATGAAGTTTGTGACATCTTTGGTATAATTTATAACTTCATCACTTTTCAAACTATGATAAACAACATCTTTTGGGACCTCATAGTGGAAAATATCATGATGGTATATCTGGATGACATTCTAATCTTTACCTAGACATTGGAAGAATACTACAAAGTAGTCTATAGAGTTTTAGACATCTTGGCTAAGCACAAGTTATTTTTGTGCCCTAAAAAGTGTAAATTTGATAGGCTGCTACTAGAATTATAAATGATAGCTTTGTTTTTATTTTATCTTAATTTTTAATTTTAATTAATTTTATTTGATTTTACTTCTATTTTCTTTATTTTAGACTTAGATAATAGAGTGTGATGTAACATAAGTATAACAACTAAGGGTTATCACATATATTACAGTCACATAATTATATAATATAAAGAAGATGATAAAAGACTCTGAAATAAATAAAGTTATATAACATAACAATAACATGTTAACCTTATAGAAAGTATATGGACTTGAGAATAGGTTAGTTGTTGTATACATATAAACCATAGTCTATAGTATATAGAATAGACTAGTTTATAATGGAAATTTTATTCAGTTTTCTTGTATTACTTAAGAAATGTTGTTTTTTGTTTTATTACTTGAACTTAAGTTATAACAGCTACATATTAAGTATTTAGACCTAGTTATTTCTAAGAATTAAGTTAAGATCAAGATAGCTAATATTTATAATTAGCTTAGACCAACTACTTATATAGAGCTATAGATATTTCTTAGTTTTAATTTTTTTTATTATAGGTTCATGTCAGAATTAAAGATGATGGACTTGATCTATTTTTATTTTATTTCTCATTTTTATTTTTATTTTTCTTTATTTTCTTATTTTCAGACTTAAGATTAAAGATTAGTATGATATCACATATAAATGTCACAAACTTGTTACATGTAACAGTCACAAGTCACAAAAAAGAACATAGAAGGTTCCAGAACAATAATATTATACAACATATTCACTATATGTTAACTTTATGGATTACATATAGTCTTCAGAATAGGTTATATAAGGTCTCACATAGACCAACTAGCTAATGTATATAAGGTAGACACTTTGTACTTGAAACTCTATTGAGTTCTCTTGTATTAATCTAATATAAGATTTCTTTTTTATTTTAACTCTTTGAGATTTAAGTTATAACAATTGATCTATGGCTTTTTAAATATTGCTTATTCTTTTTTAATATCACAGAAAGCAATAGTATATAGACCTGGAGTCTTACACAACAAGCAGCCTTTGATATACCAAAAGATATTATTACTATAATACTAATACTAAACTATAATACTAGTACTAATTTTTCAAATATCTCTATCCTCTTCTGTATTGAAGCTGATAGCTTGGATTTTGTAACTGGAGCTATACTCTTCCAAGTCTCAAAGAAAGATGGTAAGTGATATCCAGTTGCTCTTTCTAGCAAGTTTTTCTTCTATGAGATATATAATAAGGAAATACTAACAATTATCCATACATTGGAGGAATAACATTACTTTCTGAAAGGAGCTATAACTCTAGTTGATATCTGGATAGATGACAAAAACCTCAAGTACTTTATGATAGCCAAGCTAAACCAGAGGTAAACCTGATAGTTCTTATACTTAGCATAGTTTGTTATATCACTATTTCAAGAAGTCTATGGGAAAGACCAATACAGTTTCTAGGTAAACTGATCATGCTACTAGCTCTTAAAATAACTAAGATATAGTACTGTTCAAATAGAAGTTTCTTATTGTTTAGATATTGGAAGGCATAGTAGTAGAAGTGTAACGACCTTAAGCTTGAGCTCAGGTTGCAACTAAGGCAAAGACTTGAGATGGGATAAGGGAATATGTAATTGGTAAAGCGTAAAGATACATGAATGTATTCTACGCTATATATATGACTAAGAGAGAACAACATGACAAGTCCATGAGGCACCGTACATGAGGATACAGGATGGAGAAAATGAGGATTAGGTTAGGTTACAATGCCTACTACATGAGGTGCTGACTGAGACTACTTTGGCGCAGCCGATCGTCATCGTCATATCCTTTACCCATGTCCATGTTGACTCCAGGAGGCATCGATCGTAACAATACCCCCTTTTTAGGTTTCATGTCCTCATGAATTTAGACTAAAACCTCCAGCTCTCCTACCACATGTGTGGCCACTATCTTTTTGCTAGGGCCTATAATGATTTGATCCTTGTTGTCCTTGGCTATGAAATATGGTTCGTGTGGTGGACCTCCTTGGAACATA
>Ga0157357_1001067_pt1 | contig 11591 bp, 8 predicted proteins | sample AttcapACBM1_FD_111485 | JGI IMG/M metagenome (GOLD analysis project Ga0157357, IMG submission 111485) | Fungus gardens microbial communities from leaf cutter ant in Botucatu, State of Sao Paulo, Brazil - Atta capiguara ACBM1 | ecosystem: Host-associated > Fungi > Mycelium > Unclassified ... | reverse complement strand
GCTGGAGCTGGAGCTGAATACCTGGGTGCGCAGTCTGGTCACGGAAATGACCGACCCGGGCGACGAGCTGCAGGCCTCTCACCCGCTGCGGGACGCCAGAGTGGTGGTGGAAGACATTGAGGATAACCCCGGCTTCTTCCGCGTGAAGCTCTATGCCGTGCCGCACTTCCAGGTGGAAGGGATGGACGTCAACCTCTCACTGGTTTCTCAGATGCCTAAGGCCAAATCGTAAGCTAAGGCAGGAAGCCAATGAAAACGGAACAGCCGTTATGGGGCCGGGGGCAGATGATCTCACCCCAGCACTTCCAGCAGCAGGCCGCGTATGCGGCCTGGTCAGCGGAATGTATCGCCCGACTGGGGCTCTCCCATCCCTGGGGGGTGATTGAGGCAACTTTTGAACCTGACGCATTAAAACTGGGCCGCCTGCAGGCCAGTCATCTGCACATCCGCTTTCCCGACGGCACGCTGGTCGACACGGATAGGGGGGATGACCTGCCACCGGTGCTGGCGCTTGAAGGGGAATCCCGGGATGTCGGGGTGGTTCTGGCGCTTCCGCTGATGCGGGCAAATGGGGGTAACTGTCTTAAGCCTGATGAGGTAGCCGATCGCCCGGTTCGATATCGTCAGTGCTGGCGGGATGTTCGCAACCTCTTTGGGGAAGATACCCGTCAGATTGCGGTGATGCAGCCCGCGCTGACGCTGCGTTTTGCTCATCAGAACAACAGTGATTACCTGACCTGCCCGGTCGCCCGCCTGCAGCAGGATTCGCAGGGCCGCTGGACACGCGATGATGCATGGCTGCCCCCGTTGCTCGCTCTGCAGGGCAGCCGCTGGCTGGTGAATCAGCTGGAGCAGCTGATGACACAGCTCCGCGCCCGTCTGAGTCGCCTGATGGCGATGCGCCGGGAAAGTAACGAGCGCATGGCGGATTTTGCCGTAGCCGACGTGTCACTCTTCTGGCTGCTCAATGCCCTGAACAGTGCCGAGCCGGTACTGGGTCAGTTTCAGCGCCACCCGCAAAGCCCGCCGGAGCGTCTGTACCCGGAACTGGCGCGGCTGGCGGGCAGCCTGCTGACCTTCTCGCTGGAGCATCAGGTGAGCGCGATTCCGATCTGGCAGCATGAGCAACTGAACCACGTATTCCCGCCGCTGTTTGATTTGCTGGGTGATCTGCTGGAAGCCAGCCTGCCGTCACGGGTGGTGGCAATTGAGCTTGAACAGGATCCCCGGCTTCATGTCTGGCAGGCTCGTCTGCATGACCCACGTCTGCGTGAAGGGGCGGATTACTACCTCTCCGTGCGTTCACCGATACCGGTGGCACAACTGCAGGAGCAGTTCCCGCGCCAGTGTAAGGTCGGCACGCCTGATCATGTCAGAAGTATCGTCAATTCTTCGCGGGTAGGTATTCCTCTGACGCCCTTGCGTCATGTGCCAGCCGCCATTCCGCTGCGTCTGGAAAATCAGTATTTCAGCCTTGATGTTTCTCATCCTCTGGCCACCGAAATGCTTCAGAGCGGTACCTGTATGTTTTACGTGCCGGGCATGCTCGGCGAGCCTGAACTTGAACTCTTTGCGGTACTGAGAACATGAGTAAGCCTGAACGCGGTGTTGCCACATCTATCGATATTGATGCTCTGCTGCAGAATACCTGGCTACAGGTGATTAGCCTGCGTTACGGCCCGATATTTCAGGAGGGAGAAGGGCGCATGTTATGGGAGCGCTGCATTGCTGATGTCGAACGGGTCCAGCGCGAACTTAAAGCGAGCGACCTTGATGAAGCCAGCTGTCAGCATATTCTCACGGCACAGTGTGCGCTGCTTGATGAGGCGGTCAAAGGTCGCGGTGTGGAGGATGATGCCTGTGTGCAGTGGTATGGCATTCCCCTGCAGGGGTACTTCCTTGGCACCATGGACGCGGGTGACACGTTGTGCGATCGGATGCGCGCAGTGCTGCGTGACCCATCGCCCGATCGGGCCGTCCTGACCTGCTTCCAGCGGGTCATGATGCTGGGATTCCTGGGCAGCTTTCGTGCTCTGAACGATCCGGAGCGTCAGAAACTTGTCAGCGCACTGAGTGAACAGGTCTCACCGTTCAGCTATCCCAATACGCTTCCGGTTCTGGCAGAAAGTGGTGCCGGACGGGGGATGGGGCGCTGGCTGGACTCATGGCCCGTGCGTATCGGCCTGAGCGTCGTGGTGGTGGCCGCACTCTGGTGGGGGCTGGATCACTGGCTGGATCAGATGCTGCAGAGCCTGTTACCGGGAGCCGTGAAATGAGTCAAGCACAACAGCGCGCGCTTGTACTGTGGGCCGCCCTGCTGAGTGCCGTGGTCTGCCTGAATTTCCTGCCGGTATCCCGACTGGTTTCTGTGCTCCTTCTGCTTATCGTTCTGGGGGGTACCCTGGCGTTCCGGACGATCGCCAGTCGTCGTGCGGAGCATGACGTTACCCTGCGTCTGGATGACCTCCCGGAAGCTTCCTGGCGTCAGCCTGTGGTGCTGTTCTGTGGCGATCTGCCGCTGACATCCCGACAGCCGTCACCGGTGTTCACTGGCACGCAGGGATGCTGGATCCGTGTGACGGATCATCAGGATCTGGTTCAGGTCGCTCAACAGGTTCTGTCGCTGCGGCCTGACTGGGGTCGCCAGCTATCGGTGATGGTCAGCGTCTGTCCGCAGAAACACGCCGACAGCGAAGCGCTGACCCGTCGTCTGCTGGCCCTGCGCTGGCAAATCAGCCAGTTGCGTAAAAAAACGGGTCATTGTGTGCCACTGGTTCTGAAGGGGCAGATTGGCAGCGCGATGACGGATGATCTGCTCTGGCAGGCGGCTATTCCGGGTGAAGGCGTGAGGGTCTGGCGGGCGTCTTCAGCGCCGGGTTCAATCGCTGAATGGATCACCACCGGTGGGTCGCCAGCGATGCAGCAGCAGGTGCTGATAAACAGCCTGATGGCGTGGTTTCAGCAGCATGTCACTGCGCGCTTCATGGATGAAAATCCCGATGTTCCGGTCATCGCACCTGTTGCGGTGTTGTGGGGAATGGGACCGATCCTTGCCGGCAGTCTGGCCACATCTGCCTGGACTGCATGGCTAGCCCGTCACACTGCGATCCAGCAGGTTGCGGGCTGGCAGCCGGTGGGAACGGACAGCACGGTGGTTTCCCCCTTCCCGGATTTTATTCTGCCGCTGCTCCCTGAAGGACGCGGCCTGACGCCACGTGGGCGAGCCTGGCGTTATGCGCTCGGGATTTTCACGCTGGCTGCCATTGCTGCCCTGCTCAGCAGTAGCTGGAACAATCGCCAGCTGCTGCGGCGTGTGAGCTTCGATATTGCCCGCTATGACCGTATCCCGATGCAGGATTTCGGCCCCAAAGCCGATGCCGTGGCTGTCCTGCGTAACAATGCGGCAGAACTGGATGACCAGGCGCGCAATGGTGTACCGGCTCGGATGAGCCTGGGTCTCTATCAGGGAGAGCGTTTGCGAATGCCGGTGCTGGAGGCGATCCGTTCGTATGTGCCGCCACCGCCGCCGCCTGAACCGCAGCCGGAACCTGAGCCGGTACCCAAAATTATCCGTCTCGACAGCATGTCGCTGTTTGATTCCGGCAAATCTGCGCTGAAAGCGGGCTCCACCAGAATGCTGGTGAACTCACTGGTCGGCATCAAAGCGAAGCCGGGCTGGCTGATTGTCGTGTCCGGCCATACAGACAACACCGGTAACCCAAAACTGAATCAGACGCTGTCACTCGAGCGTGCCGCAGCGGTACGCGACTGGATGCGTGACACCGGTGACGTACCGGAAAGCTGTTTTGCGGTGCAGGGCTATGGCGCAAGCCGTCCGATCGCAACCAATGACACCCCGGAGGGGCGTGCGCTCAACCGCCGTGTCGAAATCAGTCTGGTACCGCAGGCCAGTGCCTGTCAGATACCGGGCCACACCCTGGCGTCATCGCAGGATGATGACGCATCACTACACAATGGAGAGTAATTTCATGGCAATTCCTGTTTATCTCTGGCTGAAAGACGACGGCGGCGCGGACATCAAAGGGTCCGTGGACGTTCAGGATCGAGACGGCAGCATCGAAGTGGTGGCACAGCAGCATAACCTCTACATCCCGACCGACAACAACACCGGCAAGCTGACCGGCACCCGTATTCATACCCCGTTCCTGTTTACCAAGGAGATCGACTCCTCCAGCCCCTACCTGTACAAGGCAGTGACCACCGGGCAGACCCTCAAGTCTGCTGAATTCAAATGGTACAGGATCAACGACGCGGGCCAGGAAGTGGAGTACTTCAACACCAGACTGGAAAACGTGAAGGTGGTGAAAGTGAACCCGGTGATGCACGACATCAAAAATCCGGCTTTCGAGAAGCATAATCATCTTGAGCAGATTGAACTGCGCTACGAAAAAATCACCTGGACCTACAAAGACGGCAACATCATTCATTCCGACTCCTGGAACGAACGCGCCACCGCATAAGTCACGAGCGGGCAGAGCTTCTCTGTCCGCTCTTTTTGCTGAGCGTCTGCCTGTGCGGGCGCTCAGCAAAAACATCACATCCCGGAAACAGACCTTATGGGCCTCGGTAACGGCCAGGGGCGGTAGCGTGCCTGAACGGTCCTCAACAGTGAGCAAGCAAATATGGAAAACCCGGTAATCCTTCTTCGACGTCTCAACCCTTACTGCGCCCGTGCGATGGAAGGGGCAGCTTCCCTGTGTCAGATTCGCGCCCATGCTGAAATCCTGCCGGAGCACTGGCTGCTGAAACTGCTGGAGCAGGGTGAAGGCGATCTCACCGTGCTGGCCCGCCGCTATGAGTGGGATATGGACGCCATCTGGCAGGATTTGCTTGCCTGGCTGGATAAGCAGCCGCGTTCAGTACGCCAGCGTCCTCAACTGTCTGACGCCATTCAGACATTGCTGCAGCAAGCCTGGCTGATTGCTTCTCTGAACGGTGAGGAACAAATCCGCAGCGTCCATCTGCTGATGGCGCTGGCAGATAAACAGAAACTGGTGCGCTGTGACGGGCTGTGGCCACTCCTGACGCTGGGCCAGAGTCAGCTGGAACGTCTGCGTCCGCTGCTCGATGCACAGTCGGACGAACGCCCGGAACTGCAGCAGGAAGCGGAACTTGCGCAGAGCCACAGCGGCGGGATGGAATTTGTCGGCCGTCCGGTGGGTGCCGAGCTGAAAGAAGGCGAGCTGAGCCCGGCGCTGCAGAACGCGCTGGATAAATTTACGCTCGACGTCACCGCCAAAGCGAAAGAGGGCAAAATCGACCCGGTGTTTGGCCGTGATACGGAAATCCGCCAGATGGTGGACATTCTCTCGCGCCGTCGCAAGAACAACCCGATTCTGGTGGGCGAACCGGGTGTGGGGAAAACCGCGCTGGTGGAAGGCCTGGCGCTGCGTATAGCCGAAGGCAACGTGCCGGAATCTCTCAGGCCGGTTGTTCTGCGCACCCTGGATTTGGGGCTGCTGCAGGCGGGCGCGGGCGTAAAAGGCGAGTTCGAACAGCGCCTGAAAAACGTCATCGACGCGGTGCAGCAGTCTCCGCTACCGATTCTGCTGTTTATTGATGAAGCCCACACCATTATCGGTGCGGGCAATCAGGCGGGTGGCGCGGATGCCGCCAACCTGCTGAAACCGGCGCTGGCGCGCGGCGAACTGCGCACTATCGCCGCGACCACGTGGAGCGAGTACAAACAATATTTCGAACGCGATGCCGCGCTGGAGCGTCGCTTTCAGATGGTGAAGGTCGACGAGCCGGACGATGAGACCGCCTGCCTGATGCTGCGCGGTCTCAAATCCCGCTATGCCGAGCACCATAACGTGCATATCACCGATGATGCGGTGCGCGCTGCGGTCACGCTCTCCCGCCGTTATCTGACCGGTCGCCAGCTGCCGGACAAAGCGGTCGATTTGCTCGATACCGCCGCCGCCCGCGTGCGCATGAGCCTTGATACTGTTCCGGAGCAGCTGACCCGCATTCGCGCGCAGATAACCTCGCTTGAAATGGAGAAGCAGGCACTGCTGGAAGATATTGCTTTTGGCAGTCAGAGCCACAGCGAGCGTCTGACGCTTATCGGGCAGGAAGAAGTACAACTGATCCTCAAACTTGATGAGCTGGAAACCCGGCACGGTCAGGAGCTGAAAGTCGCAGAGCAGTTACTGCAAAGCCGCCAGGACCTCTCCCGTCAGGGCGAAACTCACGCGCTGCAACAGCAACTGAACGGAATGCAGCACAGCAATCCACTGCTATCGATCGATGTGGACGTGCGCACCGTTGCTACCGTCATTGCCGACTGGACAGGCGTGCCACTCTCTTCGCTGATGAAAGACGAACAGACCGAACTGCTAAGCCTGGAGAAGGAAATCGGCAAACGCGTGGTTGGCCAGGATATGGCGCTGACTGCCATCGCCCGGCGTCTGCGTGCGGCGAAAACCGGCCTTACGTCCGGGGACGGTCCGCAGGGCGTGTTTCTGCTGGTTGGCCCGAGTGGCGTCGGTAAGACTGAAACCGCGCTGGCGCTGGCGGACGTGCTGTACGGCGGTGAGAAGTCACTCATCACCATCAACCTGTCCGAGTACCAGGAGCCGCACACGGTGTCGCAGCTGAAAGGCTCACCGCCGGGCTACGTCGGCTACGGCCAGGGTGGCATCCTCACCGAAGCGGTACGCAAGCGTCCCTACAGCGTGGTGCTGCTCGACGAAGTGGAAAAGGCACACCGCGACGTCATGAATCTGTTCTATCAGGTCTTCGACCGCGGCTTTATGCGCGACGGTGAAGGCCGCGAAATCGACTTCCGTAATACCGTTGTCCTGATGACCTCAAACCTCGGCAGCGACCTTTTGATGCAGCTGCTGGATGAGCAGCCGGAGGCCACCGAAAGCGACCTGCACGAACTGCTGCGCCCGATCCTGCGCGATCACTTCCAGCCGGCGCTGCTTGCCCGCTTCCAGACCGTGATCTATCGACCGCTGGCTGAAGCGGCCATGCGTATCATCGTGGAGATGAAGCTCGACCAGGTCAGCAAGCGTCTGAGCCGCCACTACGGCCTGACCACCCATATTGATGTGAGCCTGTACGACGCACTCACCGCCGCCTGCCTGCTGCCGGATACCGGCGCACGCAACGTCGACAGCCTGCTTAATCAGCAGATTCTGCCGGTGCTGAGCCAGCAACTGCTGACCCACATGGCCGCGAAGCAGAAACCACACACTCTGAAGCTTGGCTGGAGCGACGAAGAAGGTATCTCGCTGGACTTTAACCGGACTGAGGGAGAGAACGTATGAGCAGTCATCCCCCGATCAGATTCAGCCACAACCACCACCTGCTGGCGGTCAAAGGCTGTACGGCGGAACCTGACGTGCTGGCCTTTGAGGGCGATGAGGCCTTAAGTAAACCGTTCAGCTACCGCATTGAATTCACAAGCTCTGACCATGCCATCAGCAAAGAGATGATGCTGATGAAAACCGGCTCGCTGACGCTGCAGGCCCCGGTGGACCAGGGTTACGGCATTAAAGTGCAGCAGGCCGTGCGCACCCTTCAGGGGGTAGTGACCGGCTTTGAACGCCTCAGCACATCAAAAGATGAAACCCATTATGCCCTGACGCTCCGGCCACGCCTGGCGCTGCTTGACCGTTCGCACCAGAACGCCATCTACCAGGACATGTCGGTCCCGCAGATTGTGGAAAAAATCCTGCGCGAGCGTCACAACATGCGCGGCCAGGATTTTCTGTTCTCGCTGTCAAAAGAGTACCCGCGCCGTGAGCAGGTGATGCAGTACGGTGAGGATGACCTGCACTTTATCACCCGCCTGCTGGGTGAGGTGGGCATCTGGTTTCGCTTCACCACTGACACGCGTCTGAACATCGACGTGGTGGAGTTTTACGACAGCCAGCAGGGGTATGAGAAAGGCCTGACCCTGCCGTCAGTCCCGCCGTCGGGCCAGCACTCAAAGGGCGTGGACTCGGTCTGGGGCATGGCGTGCCACCACAACGTGGTGCAGAAGCAGGTCAGCACCCGTGACTACAACTACCGTCAGGCCACGGAAGACATGAACAGCCAGGTGGACGCGACTCAGGGCGACAGCACCACCTGTGGCGATGCCTACCACTGGGGGGACAACTACCTTACCCGGGGTGATGCATACGACCGCAATCCGGCCCCGGAGTCCGGGGCGTTTTATGCCCGCATTCGTCATGAGCGCTACCTGAATGGCCAGACGCGGACGCAGGGCATCACCAGCTGTCCGACGCTCTTTCCGGGCCAGGTGCTGAAAGTCACCGGCGGGTACGAAGTGGCAGAGGTGTTCAGCGCGGGTGTGGTCATCACGGCGATGCGTACGCATGCCTGTCGTGATAAGGACTTTGCCGTTGATTTTGACGGCATTCCTGATAACACCGATTTTGGTTTCCGCCCTGAGCCTGGCTCACGTCCGGTGATGGCCGGGACGCTGCCGGCCCGCGTCACCAGTACCACTGAAAATGACACCTACGGCCACATCGACAAAGACGGTCGTTACCGCGTCAATATGCTGTTTGACCGTGACAGCTGGGAGACCGGATTTGAGAGCCTTTGGGTGCGCCAGTCCCGCCCGTACGCAGGGGATACGTACGGCCTTCACCTGCCGCTGCTGGCAGGAACCGAAGTGGCGATTGGCTTTGAGGACGGTAACCCGGACCGGCCGTACATTGCCGGCGTGCTGCACGACTCGGCGCACGGCGACCACGTCACCATCCGCAACTACAGACGTAACGTCCTGCGGACGCCTGCGAACAATAAAATCCGCCTCGATGACGAGCGCGGAAAAGAGCATATCAAGGTGTCGACGGAGTATGGCGGCAAGAGTCAGCTGAATCTCGGGCACCTGGTCGACAGTGAGAAACAGCAGCGCGGCGAGGGGTTTGAGCTCAGGACGGACAGCTGGGGGGCGATACGGGCGCAGAAGGGGATTTTTATCTCGGCGGACGGGCAGGCGAAGGCGCAGGGCGACGTTCTGGCGATGGAGCAAGCGATCAGCCTGTTAAACGGTGCGGTAAATCAGGTTGCAGAATGGGGAGGGCTTGCAAGAACCCACCAAAACTGTGCACCGGATACACAACCTCTTCAGGCGCTTGTTTCAGGAGCCTGTGAACTTAAAGAACCGACTTTGTTGATGTCTGCGCCGAAAGGGATTGCTGCCGTCACGCCGGAAGCGGCAGTGCTGCACACTGGCAAGGGCCTGTATCTGCAAAGCCTGGGGGAGGTTGATCTTAGCGCGGCGCAGCGTTACTCCGTCAATGCCAGCCAGGCTATCTCTATTCTGGCTCATCAGGAAGGTATGCGTCTGGTCTCTGCCAAAGGCCCGCTGGCGGTGGAATCCCATGCGGATACGCTGTCGCTCACATCGATGAAGGATGTCACGGTGCAGTCCACCCAGGGGCACCTGCAACTGACGGCAAAGAATGGGATCACGCTTGCCTGCGGGGGCGCTTACATCAAGCTCACGCCACAGGGCGAAATCAGCGTGCATGGTCCAGGCCTGTTAAGCCTCAAAGGGCAACATAAATTACAGGGCCCGGCGAGTGAAGATTATCCGCTGCCAGAATTGCCTTCGTCCGTGTGCAAAGAGTGTCTGAAAAAGGCGCAGCGGCTGGCTCAGGGCTTTGTGCCAAGGGAGGCATAAGTGAATACGACCCCTGTTACCGACTGGGTGAATCTGCTTCAGCAAACCTGCGCTGATATAAAAATGACCCACCTTGATTTTATTCTCGACCAGTGCGGTATTGATTTTTCCATTATCCCTGTACTACGGGATTTTTCACCGCCTCTGGTATGGCAGTCTCTCTACCAGGGCTTGCCGGAAGATGCCCTGACTGAAGAGTCGCCGCTGTTGATCAGGATCTCTTTAAACGATCCTCATCAGAAGCAGTGGTTCAATGAGCTGGCTCTGAAAGTACAAAAGACGGCCCCGCTGATGGTGCTCTGTTCTCCCTGGCCTTTCACTGCTCTGGCTGAATGGTTAACTGCCTGCACCGATGCGACACATGAGGGACGTGCAGGGCTGTTCAGATACTTTGATGCCCGTATTTTCCCTTATCTGTTCTCTCATATTCTGGAACCTGATCAGCAGGCTCAGTTGCAGCGCCCGGCGTTGTTCTGGAGTTGGCTGGATCTTGACGAAAAGCCGGGATTGCTGATGGGGCAGGGAGCACAGCCCGCCATCAACGAGAAGTGCCAGAACATCGCTTTGAGCGATAGCCAGTTTGAAGCTCTGATGTGCATCTGCGATGCCAGGCTGATGCTTCGCTATCGTGACGTTCCCGATACGGGATTTGCTTCGCAGGTTGAACGGTTTACGGCCTGTTTCATCGGCATGCTTTCAGCCACCGCCAAAGGGATGATACTGGATAAAGAGCGCGAGGATTGGGTGATTAAGAACCTGATCGTACGGTCCTCAGCAGAAGTCTGAAAGTGGGTTCATGAGGCAGTTCGCCTTCCGGAGAGGCTGCCATACAAGGAATGTAAAATGAAAATAAGACATTACCTCGTGGTACCGGGTGCCCTGCTGCTGGCGGGCTGCAGCCAGCCGGCGGCGAATGCGGAAACCCGGAGTGGCGGTGGTGGAACCATTGTTGCCATCAACCACACCAGATGGGCGATCAACCATTTCAGTGTCGACGGTCAGTCGGGAATAGACATCATCGGGCCGTATCAGGGCGGCGGGGGCGGCTGCTGCTATGGTGTGCCGGCGAAGTGGCGGCCGGGTATGACAGTGAGGGTGAACTGGGAAACTGGCGAAGCATCAACAAAAGGGTTTCCAGGATTCGCTGATTCAAAAAAATACAGAGAATGGCGAGATAAAATTAAGGCCCAGAATAAGCAGCACAGCGCAGTAGTACCGGTTCCGGACTATACGGAACAGGAAACCTGCGGGATCACGGTGCATTTTCTGCCCTGTGATGCGGTGAAAGTGACCACCAGCTGTGCCAACTATGGTCACCCGGAACACCCGATCAAAGAGCCCCTTAAGATGCCGGAGCCCAAAGTCTGTCCGCAATAATCACCAGCCTGACCTTTATTCCCCTTCAGTAATGCTCAGCCATGCCATTCCGAAAAGTCATGGCAAAGCAGGACGCAGTAACGCGTTAATTCATCAAAGGAATGCAAAATGAAAATACGACATTACCTCGTGGTATCGGGTGCCCTGCTGCTGGCGGGATGCAGCCAGCCGGCGGCGAATGCGGAAATTCGCGGGGGCGGCGGAACCATTGAGGCCATCAACCACACCAGATGGGCAATCAACCATTTCAGTGTCGACGGTCAGTCGGGGATAGACATCATCGGGCCGTATCAGGGCGGCGGGGGCGGCTGCTGTTATGGTGTGCCGGCGAAGTGGCGGCCGGGTATGACGGTGAAAGTCGACTGGGAAACGGGGGTGGGTGGCTCAAAGGGTTTTCCGGGCTTTGCTGACTGGGAAAAATATAAGGCCTGGGAAAAAAAAATGAAGGCCCAGAATAAGCAGCACAGCGCGGTGGTACCGCTTCCGGACTATACGGGACAGGAAATCTGCGGGATCACGGTGCATTTTCTGCCCTGTGATG
>Ga0157357_1001066_pt1 | contig 11598 bp, 10 predicted proteins | sample AttcapACBM1_FD_111485 | JGI IMG/M metagenome (GOLD analysis project Ga0157357, IMG submission 111485) | Fungus gardens microbial communities from leaf cutter ant in Botucatu, State of Sao Paulo, Brazil - Atta capiguara ACBM1 | ecosystem: Host-associated > Fungi > Mycelium > Unclassified ... | reverse complement strand
ATGTGACCCATGTCATTACTGACCCTAACCCTAGGTGCTAAACATAGAGAAAAGAGAAATAACTTGAAAAAAGAGAATAGGAAGAAAATGAGAACAGAACTAAGTCTACTTCTTACAACTCTAACATTGTTCCTGAATGGAGATTGAATCCTGAATCTTATTGGGAAAACTCTGGTAAAAGTAGTAACACAAAACACTATTTTCCCAATCTAGTTAGAAGGCATAGTATATGAAATCCATATTGTAAATGGAAATCTTATTACCAGATTTTATATAAAGATTGTCTAATATGTTTACTACTTCACTAACAGGGTCTAAAAGGCCAAAATACTGATAAAGCTTGTCAACAAGCTGATTTCAATCCAAAAGTCAGTTTTGTTACAACTTAAGTCTCAAAGTGTTTAAAACAAAAGAGAAACCTTGTATTGGGTTAACACAAGAGAACTTAATAGGGTTCCTAAGTACAATTAGTCTATTTTATATATACTGGGCTTATGATCTATGTTATACTAAATCTAGCTTATCTTAAAGGGCATGTGTTTGCCTTCAGATTAATATAGTAATATATGCTATATAATATTATTGTTCTAAGACCTTTTATAACATTCTTTGTGATATACGATTATGTGACCATGACTTGTAACATATGTGTGAAACTATGTCATATCATGTGACAGTCACATATGATATCATACTAACTCTAACTTTAAGTTTTTTTTTAAATTAACAATTTATTACATAAGGCACATAGGCAGGCTATAGTAGCTACTTCGTAACTACATACAAGACAAATGAAACAACATGAAATTATGAAGAAAAGAAACAGAAATGAGAGAGAAAAAACAGAAAATAAAATAAAAATAAAAATAAAATAAAATAAATAAAAGCTACAAGTTCTTAATTATGAGATCTACTCGAAATTGATAATGAAGCAGAGCTAGAAAAAGCAAATGCACTAGGGTTAAATTCAAGAAACATGACAAAATGGCTAATTGAGTCCCTTTTTGGATTCCAATAATTGTTAAACCTTCTGCACTCATAAAGGATATAATGTCTTAATTCGATAGGATATAACCTACATGAACACCTAAATTTCTCCCTAGGAAAAAACCTAAGTCTATACTTGCTAGTTGGAGCATAATTGGTAATTGCTCTTGATGCTCTAATACACAATGAGTTAGAGTGGCCAATGAACTTTAGCCAAGATCCTCCTTTGATATAAGACAGTTCAATAATGTTATTGTCGCTGTCAAGAAGATTGAGGAACTGCTTTCCCTTGGAGTCAGATGCTTGGAAAATCATGTTCCAGTTGTCTGTAATATCATCACATTTACTTTTCTTGTTGAAATTCCATGATGTTTTGTTAGAGAAGAGAGAGATGAGATTGAAAGATTTTATTTCCGTATCAATGGCTTTGTGAAGAGCCTAATTGCAACAGCTAGGGCACTCCCAAAATTCGATTGAATTCTCCTGATGACATAAGAAGAAATTTCAAAGTTCCTTGAGGATAGACAATATGTGAATTTGGTAAGAATTTAGCATAGGATTGAAAATCTTTTTAGCAGTGTGAATTGAGTCAGTAACAATAATGATTTTGGAAATATCATTGTGGCTTGTGGCCTAATTAATACCATACCTGATGGCAAACAGTTCAGCTTCTGTGCTCATAACATTGACTGCATGATGAATAGTTTTAGTGACTAGTTTATTATGGATGTGAGTATGGGATATGGAAGTAGCAATGTTGTTATTGATGCCAGTGTCTGTAATGACCAGAGCATGTGAGGGGTTATTCAATGATTCAATAGTCAAGTTGTCCAGTTGTTGAATATGCGATCTGAAGCTATTGTCTTTTTGTTTACTAGATAAATAGAAGGAGAAACAACTATAAAAAATGTCAATAACTCTACTACTGGGAGAGAATTTGGAATGAAGAGGAGCAAAAGAGGGAAATACTTTGTTGAACCTATTATCCATATCAACTAAAGGTTCTTTGACTAATTCATGTTGACAACTTGTGAGGCACCCAAGTGAAGACAAATATTGATTGAGTAATGAGAATGTTCTAGGTGCCATGAGGGAGCAAAGAATGTGATTGGGAAGGAGGGAATACACTCAAAGTTGTGACCTTCCACTAAGTTTCTGAAGGTGAAGTTTGATTAGGATAAAACTCATAATAGCTTCAATGCTGAATGAGAAGGATGTTCTGAAAGCCTCTGTAATCTAGATGGCTGCTCTGTTTTGCATTTTGCCTAACATCTTCAGAGGGTAAGACAAAGATGCTTTGTGGTAGTACTAGAGCTAGAACCCATATAGGGCAATAAAAAGGATGCAACTTTGGTATAGGAGGTGTTTTTGATGTAGATTTAAGCCTCAGACTGAGTTTCCAAGGATTTTCATACATTTGACAGTAGAAATTGCCTTGTTGGAGTAGTAATCAATATACTGATAAAATAATAACTTTCTGTTGAAGAAGAAGCCAATATATCTCTATGAATCCTTAGGATGCAGAATAGGACCACCAATATGAGAGAGGTTGAGTGGAGGGGATTGAAAGAGCCATGCGACCTGGAAAAATGAAAAACTTCAGTTTTTGAATGTTTAACTATCAGACCAAATTTTGAAAGAAGATTAGATACGACATTATAACTATAATAGAGGTGGAAATGAGATAAGTGAAGATATTTGCTCTGGACAATCAGGAGACCATTGTCAATGAAAAATAGAGTGGAAATCAGAATTTTTAGGATTTTTAAATGATTTTCAAGAATGTGAAAGAAAGGTGATAAATATAAAGCTGATAGAATAGGAGAAAGAGCTGAGCCTTGACCAACTCCAATGTTTACATTGAAAGATGGCAAGGTAAAACTATTCCAAAAGTAGTGCGTTTTTCTACCAATGAGATAACTCAAAAAGAACTTAACAACTCGCTGGTTGAATTCTGTCTTTCCCAAGATGAGAGAGAGAAGGTGATGGTTAAGAAAAGGAAAGAATTGGGCTATGTTGAATACAAGGGTGCTAGTTGAAAGGTTTTTGACCCAACCTGAGCGAATGATGTGTGTCAGCACTATGCTTGCATCTATTGTAGGCTTGAACTTGAGACTTCTAAGTTGACTTCAATGGATGAAATCATTGGATATTGTATGAAATTGGAGTCTGTCACCAATGACTTTTTCAATAAGTTTGTCCAAGATATTAAGCAAAATATTGGTCTGAAGGACTTAGATGTGTTTTAAAAAGATTTGTTGGGTTTAGGGATTACAATGGTTGTTGAAATCTTGAAATAGGACAGCCAATGTCTTAAGTCTATGTATGCATTAGCAATTCTGATAATATTGTTTAAGCAAGCTTTGTTCTTGAAAACATGCTTAAGATGACTCCACAATAGCTTGTCCAGTCCAGGTATAGACAAATTATTGCATTTAGTGAGCACATTCAAAAATTCTTCTTCTGAGAAAGGTTTCCAAAAGGAGGGTGATATCAAAGTGATTTCGTCAAGAACATCCTCCTTGATGTTGCAATGCAGGGCTGTATTAAAGGAGTTATAAAGAGCATGCCACAAGTTGCTGATTTCTAGACATGGTTGGTTGTTGAACTTAATTGCTTCAATGGTTAGAAGTTTTTACTTGTTGACCCAATTCATAAGCTTCTAAGGACCATGTTTCTTGTTGGCTATTTCTTGAATCTTGAGATTGAAGAAATCCCTCTTGGTGTTCTTGACCGTTCTCCAGAAGGTTTTCCAATCCTCTAGATTCTTTGACAACCTGTAGTTCGCTAGATCTGTTGCAGTTCTCATTCCACCAACTCTTGGAGTGTTTTGTGATGTTAATGATCTTGGATGACTTCTCCTAGGCATTATTGACCTTGTTAGCAAAATTGTTAATGACATTGTCTAAACTGGCTATGTCAAACAAGTTGGACACATTGAGGTTTCTGATGGATAAAGTGACATCATTAATGAAGACTGTCTCCTTGTTGCTATCTTTGATGATTGAATGTTTGGTTGAGTTGACACTTTCTTTAATGATGATAATAGTAATGGTGAGAGAGGCATGGTCTGATGTTAGATGCCATTCTGGATGTATTAAGTAGTTATTTAATTCTCTTGAACTACTGTGAAGGAACATAAGGTCGATAACTGAGTTTGAGTCATTGATATTGTCAGAGTACCTAGTCAGAACTTGATTAGTAGGGTTTGACAAGTCTAAATTAAATGAGTCAGCAATAATGAGAAGGTCATCACTAATAGAAGTATGATAAGGAAATGATGAGTTCTATAGACTATCTCTAATATTAAAGTCACTGGACATAATTAAAAGGTTACGAATATTTGCTTCAGTATCCTTAAGATACTTTAAAGCAGTATGGGAGGAGTCAGAATAAATGTTCATTAACCAAAAAACGTTGTTATTGTTGAAAAATAAAACTAGAAGAATATCCCTATGATTAATAACATCCTTATGAAGTAAAAAGCGAAGCGAAGATAGTTTGATGTTAATGTAGATGACAACTCTGGGGAAGTCATTCACCAAATCAGTGGTTCTGGCAAAGATTAGCCAGTTAGAATGGTTAACAGCTCCAACCAACAGTTCTTCTTCACAGTTAACTGAACTAGGGATAAATCAAATTGTGGACCAAGACGGCTCTTGGATGAAGATTATGTTGAAGTTGGAATTGATTTTGAGAATAGTGTTGACAATGAGATTATTCTTCTGAACATTTTGTGAAAAAATCTTCAAGTTGTCTAAAATCATATTTTGTCGCTATTTACAATTGAACAAGTTGAGGTTTTTTGGTTATCCCAAAGTTTGGCATATTCCTTAGAGTGCCATTCCTTGTTAAATCTATGTTTCCAGAATGGGCAGTTAGAAGAGTCAGCTTGGTGTTCACCTTTACAATTCAATCACTTGAAGGAGTGCAGACAAGGATCATCTTTGCTGATTTCTAATCTGGGTAGGTTAATCTTATCATTAGCTTTGTAGTATCAAGCAAATTGGCAATGATGAATGGTTTGGTGGAGGCTGTTGCACTTAACACATTTCAATCTCTGAATTCTACAAACCCCAGCCATATGATCCCATTTCTAGCAGTTTTTACACTGTGGCACTCCTAGGTTCATGTTCACACCATGAATTGTAGCAATGAAGCTGCTTATGTTGAACCTCCTGTTGATAAGGCTCTTAGCTTTGATACCACTTTGTACATCCTAAATATTAAACTACATAATAGACATGTCAGACTTTGGGGAGACTTTGATTATCCTTGGTTTGGAGGCCAGAATGATGTCATTGAAGATATGATTGCTCTTCATGATTTTTTCTACATTATTAGAGGACAAGAAGTTCTTGATGTAGCCTTCAATTTCTTGAAGGTCTAAGAGGCTAACAACATTGTTAGTAGAAATTACAATACCCTTGTCTTCAATACATATAAAGTCCACTATAACATTTGATTTGATGTTTTTGAGGACTCTATTGATGTTTATAATATGAGTACTAGAGTCTTTTATAAACTTCCTTATATTATTAATGCTCATTGGAACTATGACCTACTTGTGCGATGGTCCTTTTGTAGTCATATTGATATGTGGCCTAGGTTTGTTGTTACTGCTAATGAGCTTCTATACTTGCTCGATTTTTTTGTTCTGAAGATTTGGGAATGCTTTCTTAATTTTCAGGGTTTTCTTGGCTACATTCAATGTGGACAGATTGGAAGAAACCTGTACATAAGACTTCTTTTAAGCTAAAGGTGAATTCTTCTTGAAATATTTCAAGATTTTGATAACTTCCTTTAGTGACTTTGCCAGAATAGGAGGTGGGAGAAAAGAAATGTAAGTAGGCTTGACAGTATCTTTACCTTTGACATTGACAGGAGTTTTGCTGATCTGTGAACTAAATTTGGAATTAACCTTGTTTCTAAATGAAGTCTTAGCATTGTCCACAATCAGACTGTCCCAATGTACTTTGTATAAGAATAAGATAAATTCCCAGGCAGCCTTACTGACACCTTTGAGATCTTTGATATTGTTTGCCTTGTCGCCCTCAATTAACTTACCAAGTATAAACTTGCACATTTTGATTAAAGAGTTCTTTATATTCTTGATGTCCAATGCTAGATATTCCATGGGTCTGTGAAGGGAAATAGCATGGAAATTGCTATCCCAAGACTTGGGGTCTAGAGCTTGATTGATGTTGTAACTCAACTCAATGTTAACCACATTGTTGATATCAGTAGATTTGTTGTTTAAGGCTAGGTTAACATGTCCAGTATGTTGTTGCCTTGCATTAGTAGTGAAGTCAGCTACCTTGCTAACTTGGTTTGACTGGCTATTGGAAGTTATGTGCTCTAGCTGTAAGCTATTAGATGGAGCTACAGGATTGTCTTCATCCATTCTATCACTTTCTCTTTGAACTCTCATGGCATAATCCTTATCATATTTACTTGAGAACATAGATGGAGTTCTGGGATGGTGTGCACTGTATGGTAAGGAGTGACCTCTTACCTTGTTATTAAAGTTGCAATTCTTTTTGAAAAATTCATTGTTTGAGTCAATAATCATGTTTAAAGTATCATTGGGAGATATGTTTGAAGTTGTGGAGCATAATGCAGTAGTAGGAGATGATATATTCCTGAAGTCTCTAATAGGTGCTACTATGTAAGATAGTGGTTAAAGAGAGAGAAGAGATGACTTGCTCTAACTCTAAGTTCAAAAATAAGATAAATAAAAATAAATCAAGTTTACCATTTCTGACAAGTCTTGAAAGATGCTTTGCTCTTCTTGGTTTAAGCCTACCTCAAACTGGTCTTGAGCAACTCCTAAAACATAGGTCATTACAAAGTTAATTTTTGCAATATTCATATTAAACTATATAGAGTTTATGTGACAGTATAAATGACTTTGGATCAAGATATTGTTAAGCTTGTCAAGCTTAGTACTGTTAAAATTATCAGAAATATGGGCTTTAGTTCTCCTAGGATTAAATGTAGGACTAGAGGTTTGATTAGCATTAAGTGAATTAACAATATGACCGAGGATGTTAGCCAGTTATTCATTAATATTATTGCTATACCAGGATTTTGACCAGGAACAAGTAGAAGAATGTTGAGAAATATTAGGTTGATCAGTAACAAAAGCATTCTCTTAATTAGAATTATTGTTTATGGAAATAATACTAGAACCTAGAACAGGCAAAACTATCTGGGTTGCTTGAATTATATAAGTTGAAGACTATAGAGAGGAGAAAACTCTTTGATAGAGTTATCTTGAGCACTGTGGAACATTTGGAAGGAAAGCACCTATGAGATGTTCACTCAGATGAGGGACAGAGTTGAATAGAGTTCTAAGAGGTGAGACTAGAATTGATTTTGAGTAGATTAAAGAGTTGTAGCAAAAAAAAGCAATTGAACTTGAAGAGTGACTTGGGAGTCAAAGGAATTGTAGATAAAACTGTAACAGAAGCAATAGTAGGCTTGGAAGTCTAATAATATTGTCAGACATAGTTTACACTAAAGAGCAAAAGTCTACAGAGTTGGCTCAGAGTTTATAACAAGTATGAAAACTCATGCAAAGAGCATAGTGTTATGAACTTCTCAAAACAATCTTGGCTTCAGCTTATATGCTATGCCATTTGTCTACTATAAGGTTGCAACTTGAGAAGTGGAACAAAGTCCAAGAGAAGTAACTTCTGATAAGAAGTATATTACTAAAGAACTCTGAGGTTAATACTAAAGGAGAACTCAGAGTACATCTCTGAGTGGAGGTTTTAGTAGTAAAATACTGACAGAGGTCTAATAGAAGAACTTCATTATAGAAGACTAAGTTAGAAAGAAGTAAACTCTACTATGGAAGACTAAGTACTTATAAAGTTTGAATAGAGTATAACACCACTGTAGAGGATGTGTTATAGAATAACATTGTTGTGAAAGACAGGCTATTATTGGGTTGAACTTAGCATATGGTATTTGTGTATATCTAACCTACTCTAAAGTAGTAACTAAGTTTTTCTAGTAGTTTTGATAATGTTCTACCATATCATATGACTGTGTAACTAAGCTATAAAGGAAAAGAGAAATTAAAAAGGAATCATAAAAGTAAAAAATGTCTAAGTTTACTATAAGAATTTCTCTCAAAAGTGTAGTCATGGAAATTGGTGACTAAATCCAAACTATTGGCTAAACATACTCATTGCTCAATTAGATGATGTTAAAGTAATGTTAGAGATAGTTTACACTTGAGAGAAAAAGACTGCAGAGTTAATCAGAGTTTAATAAGTATGAAAACTTATTAAAGCCTATAGTATTGCAGACTTTCTAAAATGACCTTGGCTTCTGCCTATGTGCTCTACTATCTGTATGTTACCTGGTCACAATTTCAGATATTGAAATAGAGCTCAACAGAGGAAGCTCTAATAAAAGAAAGTTCTTATGACTTAAGTTTCAAAAATAGATATACTCTTGTATTGAGTAATATAAGAGAACTTGATGGAGTTCCTGTTACAAACTTATACTATCATATGCTAAGTCCAACCTAATAGAAGCTTATCTTCTGTAATGATGTTATTCTATTCTAACATCTAATGATAGTCCATCTTCTATAGTGGTATTATTCCATAATATGTTTTCTACAGTAGTATTATACTTTGTCCAAATTCCATAAGTACTCAGTCTTCTATAGTAAAGCTTACTCCTTTCCAACTTAGTCTTCTATAGTAGAGTTCTTCTTTCTAACTTGGCCTCCTATATTAGAGTTCTTCTATTAGAGTTTTACCACTAAAACCTCCATTCAGAGATATACTCTAAAATCACTGAGTTCTTCTTTAGTATTACTTGTATATAAGAACTAGTGGACACTGTTAGGACAACTGAGGGTGGAAGTATAGAGATATATTTCAAGCTCCAGGAAAACCTAAGTTTATTAATAAATAATACTTTAATACATAACTTACCTTTAGAAAAACCTAAGAAAACAAAATAAGGTTTTCTAGAGGTGACCACTATCCTAATACTCTACTAGTTCATAGTAATCAGATGGAATAGTGCTGATATAAGAATGAAATAATTATACCAGATAGTCATAGACACTGATAGAAATATAGAGAACTATGTCTGAAATTGGAAGGAACTTATTGGATGGTAACCAGAGACACAATGGGTTGAAGGCCTAAATGTGGTTGATAACCAAAAATGACTAGAGGTGGCAGGCAGAGGTAGTGGGTTTTTGTAACTGGAGATTGGAGTTGACAGTTCTCTTACAAACATACTGTATTCTCTAGTCTAATTATTAATAACAACAATAGTTGAATATTAACCTCAGAGTTCTTTGGTGATATACTTCTTATCAGAACTTACTTCTCTTGGACTTTGTTCCACTTCTCAAGTTATAATCTTATAGCAGACAGATAGCATAGTACATAAGTTAGAGACAAGATTGTTTTAAGAAGTCTATAATACTACACTCTTTGTATAGGTTTTCATACTTGTTACAAACTCTGAGTCAATTCTATGGACTTCTGCTTTCTGGTATAAACCATGCCTAACAATGGACCAACTCCTAAAAGTATATAAAGTAGACTATTCTATAGTAGAAACTCTATCAAGTTCTCTTATATCACTTAATATAAAAGTACACTTTTACCTTAACATTTAGACCTAAGTTATAATATTAGAACTTGATACTTTTCTTGAGACTATCTAGTATAGAACTCTCTTTCTCTCACTTTCTTATTATCCTCAACTAAGAGGAGTATAGTTCTTAGTTAAGAAGAAACCAGCTAGACCTTAGGCTTAAGGAGTTGGTAGTTAGGAGTTGGTAGTTGCTACCAGAAGGCATATTATGGATGGTGTGGACCAAACCCAGGCCTGTACCTAGACATACTCATTATTGAATTAGATGGTACCCAGTAGTATACTTGTTACCTTTTTCTATCAGTTTTATGTTATAGGTATATTGTGAACTGTATATGTAGAAAGAAAATAATAGATGTTCTTAAGACTCTGTCTAGAGTAGAATGACTTTCTTAAGTCAAAATACAATAGAATTGTTATAACTTAAATCTCAAAGTATTAAGATGAGAGAAACCTTGTATTGGGTTAATATAAGCTAATCTATCTTATATACTACAGACCATTGTCTGTGTGCCCACTACAACTAACCTACCCTAATGTCAGGTGCGGTTTACACCAGAGTAGAAGTCTGCAGAATGAACTTGGAGATGAGCAGACTTATGGAATGACCTTGGCTTCAGCTTATGTACTGTACCATCTGTCTGCTGTATAGTCGCAACTTCAGATGATAGGAAGAAGTCTGAGGTGAAAGTGAGTGCTGATTGGTGTGTTGCCATTGAACACTGGAGATTGAGTTCAATAAGAGTTATCTTTGTTGATTATCAGACTAGCAAATTACAGTATAACTACTAGTCTTATATATAAACGGATAGTATAAGAGATGCTCAGGGTTTCAGTGGTAAAACCCCTATTACTCCAAGCGGAGGTTTCAGTGTTGAGACACTGATAGGAGTAACTCTGTTATGGAAGACTAAGTTGAATAGGAGTATCTCCACCATGGAAGGCAGGCTTGTATGTTTTGGAGGTGACTTCACCATGGGGATGTAGTTTCCAGATGGGTAGACTTGCATATGACAGCAATTCACACTTATCAGGAATATCTGTAAGTATCATGGAGGACAAAATGGATAATATAACTTAGTACAATATAAAAGTAAAAGTAGTTCAAAAGTGATACTATACAAATAAAAAAACCTTGGTTTTAATAGAAAAATGTTGTGCTTAGCTTACTCATTGCATGGTCATATTTTAGAAGAGAGTTTGTGTCATATTCCATTCTAACCCCATTTATCCTAACCTACAGATAATATCCCTTTTCTTATCTACACTCCCTAACTTCTTCTAGTACAGATCAATTGTCTTTATTCCATCTCAGATATTCTTACTGGACCCTTGCTATTATGGCAACCACTAGTCAAGATAACTAATAGACCACTAAGTAAACTTAGAGGCCAAGTATCTTATAAAGATCACAAGAAAACTCAATAAGAAGTTCCTGTTATATTTCTACATTATTTATATAATATATAAATGGTCTGTGCTAGTGATAAATATCCTACCCTTAAGTCCATGTGTCATCCATAAGTGCACAATATATATACCATGAGATGAACATGCTATTGACATATATTTTGACATTATTCTTCTAGCCTTGTTACAACTCAAACATCTTAGAGTGGATCAATAAATAAAATCTTGTTTTAGGGTTACACAAAAGAACTCAATAAAGAACTCTGTACAGGATTGTCTACCTTATATATCTAAGACTACTGGTCTGTGCTCTACTACTTTAGCCTACTCTAAATGACCATGCATCTATCTTAAGATCAATATGTGTATAATATATTGTATGATATCATTTCTTCCAAAATATTTTACTGTTTTCCATTGTGACAGTGTGACTGCAACATGTGATGTCATGTTAATTCCTAACCCTAGTTCCCAAGATAGAAAATAGAATATAAATAAATAAAAATAAAAATATGAAAGAAAACAAAAATGAAGTCTAATGTTCATAACTCTAACAAGCCTTTT
>Ga0157357_1001065_pt1 | contig 11602 bp, 9 predicted proteins | sample AttcapACBM1_FD_111485 | JGI IMG/M metagenome (GOLD analysis project Ga0157357, IMG submission 111485) | Fungus gardens microbial communities from leaf cutter ant in Botucatu, State of Sao Paulo, Brazil - Atta capiguara ACBM1 | ecosystem: Host-associated > Fungi > Mycelium > Unclassified ... | reverse complement strand
TTTTGGAGGTGACTCTACTGCAGGGATGTAGTTTATGGATGAGTGGACTTGCATATGACAACTAAGCAATACTAGCTCTTAACTGTGTGTACTAAAGAATTCAAAGAGTATGATATCAGCTTTAGAAATTAAGAGAAGATATAGAAACAATAATATAGAATAAGATTAGAACATATAAAAGTCTTAAAGGGGCTCTTGTGAATGTGAAAGAATAAAGTTGGAAAGAATATTAAAAGGAATATACAAATAACATCTGATGCTTTCTCTTACTAACATACTCCTAAATAGTGAACCTTACACTATGTAACAAGTTTCTTTGGAATATCTAGTGAATAGATTACAAAGCTCCTTAAGAGTCTTCAATAACACTATCTATACCAGGTGATGTATCTCAATAACATTTCTCAAGTCAAATCTTACAACTGAAGATGCCAACTGATACTTATCTTGCCAGTCTTTCCTAGGCTACTAGAACTCTCCAAAATTTGTCTGAAAGTAATAACAGGTACTAGCAATGCTCACTTAATGAAATAGAGATTAAAACTGCTTTTAAGTGGGGGTATTCAGATTAGAGTTCTTTTCTCTTACTCTCCTCTACTTGTAGCTTATGTATTAGTCTAAAAATACAAAGAATGGATCTAGAAAATGGAAACCAAAACTATAATAAAGCTCTTTGAGGTTTTACAAGCACATAGCTATCTTTCCATTTGCAACATGATATCAATCTGATAATTAATTCCTACTTGCAAGTGCCTATTCCATTTCTTTTTTACTGTTTCTATGGTTGTCCTACTTGCTCTACTATTCTGAACTCTATCAGCTTCCAATCTAATGTGTTCCCACCTTATTTGACTATCCAAATATTTGTAATCCTGTAAAATACTCTCATAAGTATATATACTTCATAGCTAGTTACTTGTAAGTAGTATTTCTTATTCCTAAAGATCCCTTCTTTCTGAGATCTAGTTTGATTAACAGCTACCATACTGCCCCTTGAGCTGGTATCTACTTGAGAGGATCTGAGGTATTATCTAGGAGTATAAGATCTTCTTGCTAATGCTTTCAAAAAAGTCTAATATCCTATAAAAGTACTTGTTTTTGCAAAAAATCATTTTCTGGCATAATATTACACAAACTAACTAGCTAATATATATAAGATAGATATTTTGTACTAATGACTCTATTGAGTTCTCTTATATTAACCCTAATACAAAGTTCTTAACACTTCAAGTCTTTAATTGTAACAAATACCTTAGTAATAGAAAAGTATTCAAGGTTTTTATGATCTGTGACAATATTGATAAGAAAGTCCAGACCCCTAAGGTAGTGATATCAAATTTTTAAGGCTTTAAACTGACCAAAAGTTTCTTGTCATAAGTATTGTAATTGAACTTTGCAGAGATGAAAGTTCTAGAATAGAAGGCAACTGGATAAACTTCATTTTTTTCATTCATGATTGAAAGAATTGTAATAAGAGTGTAGTCAGAGGCATATGTTTCCATAATAAGCTGAACATCAGGAATCTAGTGGGTGAGAATAGATGGAGGAGTTAAAAGCATCATAGTAGGAATTGTCCAACTTCTAAGAAATATCCTTCTAGATAAAGTAGGTTAGAGGGATAATAATGTCCAAATAATTGAAGATGGTTCAGTGGTAAAAATTTGCAAAACCTAAGAAGGACTGATTGTCCTTGACTTTTTTTTGGTTTTGGCCAATCCTGAATGATTTTAACTTTGTTGTCTAACATGGTAAGTTATGATAAAGTAAGGATGTATTTCATATACTCTACTGACTTAGAATAGAACTTATACTTCTCTACTTTGGCATAGAAACTAACTTTGTGAAGTCATTTGAGCACTTCCTTGACATGCTGATAGTGTATGGACATGTTATTAAGATAGATCACAATACAAACATCCAAAATATTAGAAAATATGTCATTCATAAGTCACTGAAAGTATCACAAAATGAACTACTCACTGATTGTGATACTTTCAACTTAGATGACTTGACAGTAATTCAGAGGTTCAGTATTAGAAGATAGTAATAATAGATGATAGGTAGTATCAATAAGAATAATTGATGTTGTTAAGTCTGAGGTCTAATCCTCAGACACAGAGGTATATATATATACAAAAGAGTGTGTTAAATTTGGAGTGTAGAAAGCCTTAAGAATCACTCTGATACCTCAGAAATAATCTAGTAAACTGTAAACAACTGTAAATAACTAAATTGAAATAAATAAGACAATGACTCACCTGTGAACAACTGTAAATGACTAGAAGTCAAAAACATGTCCACAGGGAGTAGCATATGTGATCATGTGATATACTGACTAAGTAAGACACAATCCTGAAATTAAGTCCATACCAACTATGATAAGACTGAGAAGATCAATTCTAACAGAGTGATAGTCCATGCACAAGCTATTTCCATTACATGATCAAAACTCATATCTGATAGGAACTGTCATCTGTCATAGCAGATATTAGGCTAATTTTAGAAGGTAACTAATTATGTCACTACATTGATATGCTTATATTTCCATAAATACTTATTACTATGAGATATATTTTATATCATCAGAAATGGTTTGATGAGAACTTTCCAACACAAGTGCAATTATGCAAATCTGTCTAGCCATTCATGAGATAATAGCCAAAAAAACTTTACATTTACTGATGGCCTGATATTCAGTTGTTTGTTGTCACTTTTGTATATTCCACATATAAGTAGATAGCTATCATCTAGGGCTTTCCAGTGTATATTAGTTTGTGAAAATCTGTTTACTAGTTGTGGAGATATGAGCTGAATGAAGTTTGTAACAGAAATGCTAAATAGTATTATAAACCATTCAAATAATCCATAACAAGTTCTGAAAGCAGTATTTTATTCATTCTCATCAGCTATGTGGACTAGGTGGTATGTATAATGGAGATTTATCTTGGTATATACCTGGGTTTTGCAGGATAAGTCAAGTAGATTGAAAATAAATGGGTATAAATAATAATTCTTTTTAGTAATGTAGTTAAGACTGTGAAAGTCAACATAGAGGTGTAGTAATTCTTCTTTCTTCTTAATGAAGAGAACTGGAATACCATAAGAATAGAAATTTGGTTAGATGAATTCTGTGTTAAGGTTTTTATCAATGAATTTCTTCAAAGCCTTTTGTTTAGATGTTAAAAGAGAGTAAATAGTACCAACTAGAGGTTATACACCCTCTTCTAGATTGATCTTGAGGTCATATGGATAATGAAGAGCAAGGACTTCAGCTTTGGATTTACTAAAAACATTGGCAGATTAACAGTACTTGGGAGAGATTATGGAAATGTTGGGAGCAGACTCTATAAGATACACAGAGTTTGTCTGAACACCTGGAGGATAAAGACATATTTAGGAGTTACTGGAGCCTATGTGGAGAAAGACTATAGTACTAATGATAGCAATGTTGGGTTGCTCAAAGATAAACATAGAGGTCTCAGATTACAGTATTAAAACTGTAGGGTTTAGTGAATATAGAGAGGTGAATATAGAGAGGTGTCAAATTATAATGAAGTTACTAATAGAGTGTTAGCTATAATGCATAGTAGAACTTGATTTTTCTACAAAGATAGACAGAAATTTATTGACTCATCTACCCAGTTAATAAACATATTATATCAAGTAATCCAGTTGTATCCAAGAATCAAAGAGTAGGAAAAATCTAGTAAAGTAATATAGAAGTCTAAATTCATATATTTGCTAGAGAAAATTTTACAGGTATAGCAACAACTTCAGAGATGGTGCTATTTGATAAGCTATTAAACAAGTGGAGTTTAATTAGGGAAATTGAAGAAGTCTTCAAGTTGTAAGTACCCACAAACTTTGAGTCTACAAAGCAGTAAGTAGACTTAAAGTAAACTAGAGCTCAAAACAGAATTTTATTAAGATGGTCTTGACCAAGGACTAAGAAAGAGAAGACAAAGACAAAGAGAGAGTGGGAGTTTGAAAGAGTAGATACATTGAGCCAAATAGGACTTATTACTGCACAGAGAAGTTTAATATAGTTCTCAGTCTATATAAAGTCCTGGAGATCACTACTTCAGAAAGAAAAATAAAGTTCAAGAAGGTGATCTCTAACAAGAAGTATGTTATTATAACACTAGAATTTAGTATAACAATGTTCATTGTTGTTGATTATCAAACTGAAGATTACAGTATGTCTACCAGTTCTTAAATAATAAATGAGTACTTAAGTGTTTTATATTTCAGTGGTAAGACACTAACAGAAGTATGAAATAAGAGAGCTTTGCTATGGAAGACTGAGTACTCATAGAGTTTGAGCAGAGATAACACTGCTATGAAATATAAGTTATAAGTAGGGGTATTGTAAGGGAATAATACTGCTATGGAAGACAGATTATAAATGGGACCTTATAGACTAATAATGCTGCTGCATAAAATAGACTATTTTTAGGATTAGACTTGGCATATGACATTATTTCTAACTATATCCTTTTGTATTTACAAGTATTCTTTCAAGAGTTTTATATATACTAATCTTTTATTCTTGTTTTTATCTTTCTTACAAGTTCTTGATATTAATAATGTTTTTTTTGAATTGTTTAGTATGTAATTGGGGTCTAGTATTACATAGTTCTTATTGTATCCTAGTAAAACATTCTTTTTTGCTTGATCTCTGTTAGTGATATCACTTATTTGTTCTTGATAATATTTTTACTATTGACTATCTGACAAGATTAATATACACACACATATTGTTGTAGTATAAAGATAGACTAGTACTATTGAATAAAGAGAGAATATAAGTATGTTTTTTATAGCTCTAGTAGAGTTAAGAGTAATACCTAGTTATATAAAGTGCCAGTTGTCTACACTGTGCATTATTGGGTTCCTTCTAGTATACAAGTTATCTTAGAGTCAACTGTAGCAATTATTACAAATCCCTAGAGATATTAGAGTTATGAATGTTAGACTTAGTTCATTTTATTTTCTATTTTATTTTATTTTTGAACTTAGAGTTAGGGTTTGCTGTGACATCACATATAACTGTCACAAACTGTCATACACTATGACAAATCAAGTCATATAGGTTATAATTACAAGTTATAGTCACACAACCATATAATATATAAAAGGATATAGAAGATTCTAAAAAATGATGTTATATTACATGTCAACAGTATATAATATATATGCTCTTTAGAGTAAACTAGGTTTAGTATAGCACAAACCAACAGCCTAGTATATATAAAGTAGATCATCAGATATAGTTCATACTAAGAGACAAAAGCCTATGAGGTTGGCTTGGAAATATGTAAAGTGTGAAAACTCCTAGTGATAAGCTTAGAGATACAGACTTGTCAAAATGACCTTGGCTTTAGCTTATGTATTGTGCCATCTGTCTGTCATGTAGTTGCAACTTCAGATAAATAAATAAAGTCTGAGGTAAAAATAAGTGCTGATGTTGGTATGTTGCTATTGAATACTAGGGATTGAGTTCAATAGAAGTTTATCTTTGTTAATTATCAGACTAGTGAATTATGGTATAACTACTAGTTTTATATACAAGTCAGATAGTTAGAAGATATTCAGATGTTTTAGTATACAGCATTAAGTGAAGGTTTCAGTAGTGAAATACTAACAGAAGTCAGATAGAGAAACTCTGCTATAGAAGACCAAGTTCAATAGGAGTATTCCTATTATAGAAAACTGAATACCTGAGTTGTTACATTACTGCTACAGAAACATGTTGCAAAAAGAATGGCTATCATAGAAGATGGGCTTGTATTAGAGATGTTATAATGACAACACCACTGCAGGGACATATCTTCAGAATGGGTGGATTTGACATATCATATAGATATATTATACTTAGGAATACTATTGAGTTCCCTTATATTAACCTCAATACAAGGTTCTTTCCCTAACTTAACACTTTGAGTCTTGAATTGTAACAAGAGATCTATTTACTGATACTTGGCTACCACAACTTCTAATAATCTCTCTTATCTGCTCTATACTACAATAGCTCAGCTTTTTCCAAGTAAGGCTACTTCACAGTCAGTCTTTTTGTCATCATGTTGCAGTTGTAGCTATGTAACAACTTTTTAAGTGTGTAGTCCAAATATTAACCCTGATTATTGTAAGTACCAGGCTAGTGGCTCTTTGTTATACATGATATAATAATAGAGATTCACTTGTAAAATTGCCAATAACTAAGTTATTCAAGATAATAATGTGTTATGATTGATACAATCTATGCCTCATGTTCTACAGATGTTTGTCTTGTGATAGACATGTGTTGGGGTTTGTTTCATCTTTGACTCATATTTACTATACCTTGTATTATCCTTATGAAGTATCAGTCAGCACCTCATGCAGTAGTGGAGGTTTCCTTATGTTTTCCTCAATTACTTCTTATTGTTTCCTCAAGGATGCCTTCCTTATTCCTCATAGTCTATAGGTATATATAGTAGTAGATACCATCTTGTATCTTTATACTTTACAAATTGATCATCTCCTTCATATTTTCTCAAGTCTTTGTCTAAGTTGCAATCTGAGCCAAGCTTGGGATCATAACATGAAATAATGGAGGGATAGAAAATTGTTATAATTAAAGTGCAGGGAACAAGCAAGGGGTACTAGCAACCTTGGAAATTACCCTCATAACTCAGGGGTAAAGTTACTCAGTGAACTGTGGACAACTATAAATAACTGAATTGAAGGAAGTGTGACAATAGCTCACCAGTGGACAACTGTAAATGACTAAGAGTTAAAAACACAAGTAGTACAAACTAAGTGAAACACAATTAAGTCCATACCAACTATGATAAGACCAAGAAGATCACTTCTAACAAAAATCACCCTATGAGCTCATGCAATGTTGCCGAGGGGGTAAGTTGGATAACAAGTTGAAGTTGTGGATGATGCATTGGTGTTTCCAACCAATTTTTCTACCCATGCGAGTAGAGACCTTTCGCTTTGCTTCGGCTGGAAGTTCTTTTAGCATTTCCATTGTCTCCAGGAACTTTGGAATTTCTTTGTTCCTGCCTCTCTTTTTTTCTTTGCTCCCCTTTCATTTCTGCCATATCTTTCTGTCCTTATCAACTCGTTTTGTTTCCTGAGTTGTCACCTCTCACTCTTTCCCTTTGCTTCTGTTCAGGCTTGTGCTGACCTGATTTTGAATAGACTATGACACTGAGATAGAGCCATGCAGAAAGCTGCGGAGGTTATTCAGAACAGCCCCGCTACGTCCAATAATATGGCCAGGACAGCGGCTCATGTGAGAAAAAGAAAACCCTTGAGGCCGGGTTTCAGATGATCAGATAGCTTGTCGATGTTGTCTCTTGGACTAATTTGTGGACTAACATTTGTAAACCTGGACGGATGTTGTTTCCGATAACAACTTATGTAGATATTAGCTTGCTTGAGCACTTTTGGGTTTGGCGATCATGTAGTAGTGAATCGCGTGTAATATTGTAATATTACAATTTTAGCTGAAATATCCACGTTCTCCTGTTTCTCCTCAGTCAACTTCATCTAGGTATTACAACAGCTGTTTGCAGAATACAGATCTTCGGGTGGTTTTTGTAAATAGCCAGATCTGTAGCCCTGTTATATCCATAACTGACGAGGATTTTCTCAGAATGCTGCAACTTCCAGACGAACGAGAAGTTCTGCTATCTTCATGATTGATTCGCGAGCCGAAGATGCCGGAAAGCTGCATCCAACCTCATTACCCAAGTTCTATGCCAAGAGTTCGGGACGCTTTCCAAGACTGCGACCATCTTTGCCTTAGACCTTTCCCTCTCCCCCGAACGCTGTCTTTGAGTCCCCCTTCTTTGACGTGAAGCATACCTTGAAACGATAGAGAGCCTCTAACGAATTTTAACACCTAACGATTATGAAAACAAGACTGTTCATACCGGTCGTATTTGCAAGTTTATCTTGCATCAGATCGTCTACCACTACAACTATCGGAACCAAGCATCATTCGGGACGAGCAATGCTTGAGACACGGGAGATCATTGATGAGAATGACTTATCCGATGTGTACGACTATGTAGTTGCAGGAGGAGGTCTCGCTGGCCTCGTGCTGGCATCGCGGTTGTCGGAAAGCAACACGGTACTAGTTTTGGAGGCCGGACTTTCGGGCGATGATATTGCTGATAGAGTCAGTGAGTTGTGCAGTCTGCTGAATGGACCCTGTTTTGGATATGACTACTAGATACACCATCGGGAGCATATTATGCGTCTATCGTAGGGACGGCGTATGATTGGGCACATGTTACTGTCCCTCAAGTGAACCTGAGCAACCGTTTTATTGCCTGGCCTAAAGGCAAAGTAAGTCCAATTAGCTACAGTCACTTAGTACTGACTCTGCCTCTGGAGATTCTTGGCGGCTCAACAGCCATGAACGCCATGTATCTAGTCCGTCCCAGTCATGGGGAGATGAATGCTTGGCAGCAACTCATAGCCTCTGATGACAACGATGCAGCAACGCGATGGGGATGGATTGAGATGTATGACGCGATGAGGAAGTCGGAGAATTTTACACCACCAATCAACAGTGTGGGTCAAGTTGGGAACATCCGTTGGGATGCATCAACTCATGGCAATAGTGGTCCTATGTCCGTCTCGTATCCTGGCATGTGCATATCTCCTGTTTCGTCTCCTAATCGCGAAGACAGCTTATGTATCGTTTTAGCATGATGTCTTTAGTCGGAAATTGGACCTCTTCGTTGAACACAATTGGCATTCCTACGCTTCCAAATCCAAATGGCGGTAACACCTTAGGTGGCTTTGTGGCACCATCCTCTATCAACCCAACCAATTGGACAAGGTCTTATTCGCGTCCCGCATACATCGATTCACTTCCGCCACGGTCCAATTTGCACATCCTTCCGGGAGCCACAGTTACCCGCGTCCGCTTTCTTCAGAAGCCCACATTAAATGGGTGGGTAGCTAATCAAGTTGATTTTGCGAAGGATTCCAATTCGCGAGGAAGGGAAGTTGGTGTAAGGAGAGAGGTAATTTTGACTGCAGGATCTGTTGGAAGTCCGGCAATTCTGATGCATAGCGGATTTGGTCCGAGAGAGATGTTGGAAAATGTAGGAGTAGATGTGATGGAAGACTTACCAGGTGTTGGGCAGCATTTGCAAGATCATCTGGTTCGTATTTTATACAATGATAAATTCAAAGCGACCTATATTATGCTCCCAGACTGCTGGTGTGGTATGGCAGTCACATGCGGAAACTGCTGGAGACATCCACAAATCAAACTCAAATTTCGCTGTTCGTCTTCGCCTCTCTTACAGTTTCCCTCGCTTATCTAATAGGCTGTCAGCAATCTCCTGAATTTCTTTCTTATATCAATGACGCTGTCGCCTATGTGAACATGTCCACTCTCTTTGGCCCAAACGATACTTCATGCTTTAGGCAGAAAATTCAAGACGCAGCTGATTCCTCCGCCTTTATTATCCCCTCCTCTGATCCATCTGTGATGGAAGGGTATACTGTTATCTATAACTTACTTGTGAACGAGTTTTACAACAACGAAGCTCAGTTGGAACTTTTGATGGCGCTGACATCACCGGGGACAGTGTCAATTCAAGCCGCAATTCAACATCCATTTAGCCAGGGGAGGTTGTATATCAATTCGTCGGATCCGTTTCAACCTGCTGTCATTGATCCACAATATTACTCGCATTTTGCTGGTGAGTTCTCCCTGCGGTGCAAGTTAGCATCATGTCTTACAGTCACGTATCCTTTATTCTCTTTACTTTGTGGTACATAGATATCACCATCATGCGACAAGGCATTAAACTCGTTCGCCAACTAGGAGCCGCGCTGGGTTCCGTCCTTGGAGCTGAAGTGATTCCCGGAAATGGTGTACAGACAGATGAGCAAATCGAAACGTGGTTGAGAGACAGTGCTGCAAATTCACAGTTCCATCCTGCCTGCAGTTGTGGGATGCTGCCAAGGACACAGGGAGGTTGTGTCGATTCTAAGTTGAGGGTATACGGTGCTGGTACGTTTGTGAAACGCCGCTTAACTTCTGGCCATTCTTCACCCCATAGACTATTCTGCCTTCCGATTGTCGCTTTTCGAAACTAATATTGCCACCTCTACAACACTTGATAGCCAATGTCCGTGTAGCAGATACGTCCGTGTTTCCCTACATTTTCGCAGCCCATGTGCGTCCTTTATGTTGCCGTACCATCCTTTCAATCATGGCTGATCGCGTTGGGCATCTAATGCAGCTTGCCTCGACGACCTATGGCTTAGCAGAACAAGCGGCCATGATCATTCAACAAGAGCTATTCACAGTTCCACAGAGCAATGGAAATTGGCGGACAGGTCAGCCCCTCAACACGGTTTCGTCACTCCTTCTGTTATGGATTTCCATTCAGTTAATCATCTGATGGATCTGCTCCATATTGGCCGGAATATGGAAGTATCTCGAGCTGGTAGCCTTGATATCATTATAAATTGCTGACACATAGCTGAATGTTTATTGCACATTGCCTTGTAGTCAGCTAGGAAGAGTCTGCTTGTTATTTTGCATGCACTTTAATAAGCTTACTCTCCGCAATTCATGGGTTAGGTTGAAGACATTACAGTTGTTAACAGGGTAGCTGCTATAGCAACACAGTGGCAGCAGTTGAACAAACTCATGAAATTATTTGGGCTGATGTAGGATATGGTATAAGTTGTTTGAGTACAGCTTGGACTGTTGCAATACAGAACATTGGATTATCACTCTAGTAAAAGAATGAGTCTTTCTTATACACTTAATGAATGGTCTGAATAAGGAATATTACTTCAATTACTAAGTGGCATTCAAGACATAAGCAATATTAATTAATGAAAGATGTGGTTTAAGAGAGTTGTTGAAGCACAACTAGAACTGTTATCATGTAGAATTTTGAATTTTTACTCTAGCAAGAGAATGATCCTAATGACTGAAAATCTTTCTGACTAACTATGACTTCCATCATATGTACAAATTTCTATGATTTGTATATAAATTTACATATGATTTAGGATCAAGTTATGACTTGTTTTAAGTGTTGTAGCAACCATGAGTTAGGGAAACTTAAGGCTGGAATCCAAGTAGTAACTTAGAAGTATCTCTTGTGGGAATTATAAGAGAAACTTGATATGGAGTCCTTGCTTTATTCCTACATTATATATACTAAAGTATATGGTCTGTACACATACTAAATTATCCTCTCCTGAAGTCCATGTTGTCAGATATGTGAAGCCTGGACTTTAGTTTTTTCATTTAATTTCCTTTTTCTTTTTTCTTTTTTCTTTTCATCTCTTTATTCTTGGATTTAGAGTTAGGGTTAGAGTGATATTATGATCACACTGTCACATATCAGTCACATCAGATGACAAGGTCACAATAATTGTCACATAGTCACATAGTCACAGAAGAACATAGTAGAAGGTTCAAGAATAATGATGTTATATAATATATACAATACATGTTGACTATCAAGATCGAAGAAGGTGGACTTGATTTATTTTATTTTTCTCTTCATTTTTATTTTCTTTTTGATTTATTTTTAGAACAACTAGGGTTAGGGTTGAT